>Ga0307509_10001302_pt1 | contig 42315 bp, 44 predicted proteins | sample 10_EM_MG_FD_202245 | JGI IMG/M metagenome (GOLD analysis project Ga0307509, IMG submission 202245) | Populus trichocarpa ectomycorrhiza microbial communities from riparian zone in the Pacific Northwest, United States - 10_EM | ecosystem: Host-associated > Plants > Roots > Unclassified | place...
TTTTTTGAATCATATGATTATTGTTTATGGGTACAAAATCCTACATGCAGCTTACGCTATAGCATAGAAAAAACCCCCAACTACCCCTGGGAAAAAGCCAACCCCCCAAGTCCCTCTGGTATGGAACTAGCCGCACATCTCACCCCCAACAAGAAACCCTTGACTAGCTAAAATGATAGACGAAAGGAATCAAATCAAAGAACAAGCAGGAAGAGTCAGGAAAACCCATGGCACGATCATCCGAACAAAAGAAAAACAAAAAGCAAACGTAGCGGAGACCACTTGAAAAATCCGCACACTCAGCGCGGGAGGGGCCAGGCTCAGCATGATCGAAGTCCTGGGGTGGCTAAAGATGCCATCTATTTTGGCCGCACACTCGAAAAAGAGGAAGGAGATAGTGCAATACCATCCTCCCAGAGGCAGGCCGTGAGGGACCATGGTCATAGTCCGAAGGTGAAGAAGTAGTTATGGATACCAGCCAGGTAGTTGTGGGTACTAGCCAGAAAGGTGAAGAAGCAGTAGGGTGCCAGCCGATCCGACCGTGAGGAGAAGAGAAGAAAGAGGGGTAGACCCAACTCTGTGCTGTAGAAACTATCGGTAATCGCGTTCGTGTCTTGACTAGGCAGCCTCTTAAAGATAAAGAGAGTAGAGAAATCGACCGTGGCCTGTTGAAAGGTTTTCTCTTACTACAAACCGTGTACCCGGCCGTCTGTAACATGGGCGGTGAGGAGAGTGTTGCCGACCGTGCTAATGCTCTAAGCGAGGTAGAGCAAAAGCGGGGTAGGAAGAGGAAACATCATCAAAAGAAGACGAAATCCATCAATCCAGAGTGAAGAAAGCCCAACGGGATAAACCTAAGGGCAGGAAAAGATAAGGGGAGATGCACTCCACCCCCTAGGGCGAGCCCATAGCGGGGGGTGGAGTTGGGAAAAGTGGTGATAATCTCGTGGTGTTGAGATTTCACTCGCCGGGTGTGTAGAGCAGACGGAGGATGTGATCCTTTGGACTTGTTACAGGCTATAAGTACCCAAACATTGAGGTCCAAATTATGGGTAGGGCATGGGTGGGTAAGACATCCCTGGAAGGCCCGTATACTAGGCTGAAAGTAGTTAATAAAACGTGATTCCAGGCTGAATTCTGGTCTGTACACCTTATCTGTACTCTTCTCAAGTATTTTATAAGCTCCTTAATCCAAATATCAGTATAGTATATTGAATCTTTGTGAAAATTGTGAGAATCAGGTGACCTCACAAAACAAAAGAAAGAAAGAAAGAGACAGGGTGTAGAGCATATACTGATAAAACGGTAGATGCCTTCAGATATGTCCTATAAAACCCGCTGTTATGTGCATGCTCTACAATTTTGGGCAGGTTGGACTCTCCAGAGAATTGCTGAAAACAAAAATCTCAGTTTCAAAGGTTATGCTTGTCGAGTCGCAAGAAAAAAGCCCTAATTTAATGAGCAACGAAAGGGCTTGAGGCTAAATTTTGCACTCTGGGATAAGGGCTAGACAAGGAAAGACTGGCACCGTGTTATCTGAACCAACAAATGCTACATCTGGCTGAAAGGTTCCCGAGGAACTGCATGGATAACTCAGCGCCTAGGAGAAGAGTATGAGGATGACCGTATTGCCCCTAAGATTCCCAAGAATAATTTAATCATGATATGGGGGGGGATACCTGGGGGTAAGAAAACTCCTCTGGTGCTTTGGAACTGAGAGGATTGGGGGACAATAAGCGCAAAAACCTTTTGCGACAATGTTCTCACCCCTATCCGCTGGCCCTTTTGGCACTCGGAAAGCCAGAGAATGGGGCCTTGGCATCTTCTATGGGTGATGGAAGATGGGGCATCAGCACACCATACTTAATATATGACTAACATTTGCCAAACCTACCAGATGCTCAAGCTAGACTGGTCCGCCTACTCTTCCAACCTCAACTCCATTGAAAATCATTGGCATATTCTAAAGAATATGCTAAACATGCAGCACCCTCACCCATCCACCAAGGAAGAGATGGCCCAAGCAACCCAGGAGGAATGGGAGAGAATTACAATGGTGGAGCTACTGGAATTGATAGACTCAATGCGGGCAAGAATTGAAGCAGTAATTGCTGCTCAGGGGGGTCATACATGCTGGTAGTTTTTTTTAATATCTTAGTTTTTATTTCTCTACTTTTCAACTTCTAATTTTTAATTTTTAATGTTTAATATTTGGTTTTTTAATAATACATATTCATGGATCTTTATTGAAATATGTTTATCTTGTTTATGTACCTTACTTGTTTCGTTGGCCAGCAGCCAATTACACCCCCTGTATCCTCCAAAACACCACATCAAAGACAGCTGAATTATCCCTGTATTATCCCTGAATATTTCTCGAAGTATCCCTGAAATACCCCTGTTTTCCCGTCTCAATGTTCGGGTACTTGTTGCCTGTGACAAGTAGGAGGGACTGCTGTGTTCCAAGGATTGGTAGGACTCTGAGCAAGTCTAACGATTCCAGAACAGTCTCTTGATGCTCTACCGTAATACTTCAAGTACCGTATCACCTTCCTCATTCACACCACCGCCGCACTCATCAAGAACCGTAATGTACTCGTAAACCACTTCTACAAAGAAAGTCACCCCCATCTCCCATGCTAAGTATTTATCCGCTAACGCGCGCTTAGCCACATAGTTCGCTCAACGGAGAGTCGAGTATTCTAGACTACCGTAAATTTTGGATAAACTCGACCTTGCCACCATATTTCTTAAAGGCAGCCACTACTCCTCTTGAAGTCTAACCCTGTGGCGAATTCGCTTTTCTGGGGATAGTAAACCATCATACCATACAGGTAACAGTGGCGGGTAGAGTTTGTGCAGAATTTACGGTAGCTTACTCGCACACCGTTCCTTGTGCCACGGCGTGTGCTCACCAAAATTATCATAGCGACGGTGTACCTCCCACCGGTCATAGATGCACCAACCCACAAGTTTGCAACTCCAGGAGGAGGGGGGGGGGGGGGAACGGATGAAAAGAGTGTTGACAATACATTTTCCAGCATTCTTATCCTCTCATTTTCTTCTTTCCCCTCTCCCCCCACCTTCCCCAACGAACGAACGGACGAAGGAGCGTGGAAGCCGCTACCACTATACATTATTATTGCTCAAAAAGACCTCCCGTGGTTGATTTTCTCGTAACATTTTGACACGAGCATGAAGAAGTACATCACTCTGGGGGCGGGTCTATTGCCGGTTTTGGTATTGGGATTGACGGATGGCGAGGCTTTAGAGAAGAATTTGGATTCAGTTTGTTCGTTTTTCCCCCAATCTTCACATAAACATAATATGGCTTTCTGACGATTAGCTGTAGTCATCGGAACCTCTGTCGCAACCTGGAAAGACAAGAGTTTCCCCGAGTGCGGGGAACGTAGCCTGGGGACTTTCAAAGATACAGTCCTGAAATTCGGCCCGAAGAGGGATGCAGCCGGTGCTGAAAACGCATACTATATCTCTCTAACATCTCCTGAGTCGGGACCCACGAGGATATCACTCGTGTCTTCGGTCACTACGAATGATGAGAAGCAGGCTGGCTGGGACGTCGGTTTCAACAAGGGCACCGATGGATACAGTGTTACCGGGACCTTGGTCAACGAAGGTGTCGGGAACAACAATATTAAGGGAACCTTTGACGAGAGCGATACAGGCTGGTGCGGTTTCAGAATACCTAACTGGAGCTGGAATGCTACGAAGGGCACCAAGTACGAAGGGTTTATAAAGCCTGGAAACGCGAATTTCAATATCAGCGGAGAGTCGCTGGATAAGCGCACTCAGAGGACAATTTCTTACGAAGTGAAGTTTACCGGAGAGTGGTTGGACTCATCAGCGAAATTGAAAACGGACAACCCGGAGCCAACATGGGAAGCACCAGGAGGGGACAAATCCTCCACAGCAAACGGCACCGCTACTACCACAAAAGACGTAAACACCAAAGTACCCACAGCAGGTGCAAAATCCACCGAAGGGGGTGGGAAACAGAAATCATCCCAAGAGACCCCTCGAGTCACCGACGCTGGGGCCGTAAAGTCCCACGAACAGATCATAGAAGAGTCCAAGGCCGCCATGGCTAAGGGTCATGTCGTAGGAATCGCGGTAGGCGCGCTTTTCGGCGCTACCATGGCAGGGATCGGTATGTTCATGTTTTTTGCTCGCCGCAGGAAGAAGCAGAAGGCACAGGTGTTTCCAGAATTAGCGTACATATATGCTCCGTCGCCCGAGGCGAGTGTTCAAAGTGGATCAAGCGAGAGCGGGTCGTATCGTTATGATACGACGTACAGGAGTGGGAGCCCCGGAGGTAAATATGAAATGAGGGAGGTTCCTGCGAATGAGGTTGCTATTGGACAGGCTCAGTCGAACGCTTTTTAGCAACTCCACTTTTTTTTTCCTCTTTCCCTTTGTTTTTCCTTCCCAACTCCTAATCATCTTTGGCATTGAACCCTCGTTCGGCGCACAGTATAATGGGCTGCTATTTATGGCGCTCGGTCCTTCTCACCTCCTTCCAACCCTCATTGTAGACCTCATTGTAGATTAGACTCTGTTATCCCTTAGACCTTTATATTTATACACATTCTTCCTACTTGTAGTAAGCAATAGATGTTTCCTCAGTCCATGTACTAAATAAATGCCCCCCTTCACCAAACCCAAATATACCTGCTTGACTATTCTCTCCACCAAGCTATTCCCAAACCATACAATTGTAGAACAGGTGATTTGTCCAGCAATGCCGGGGGGCTCTCCACTAGTACTCCCCCAGACTCAAAAACCCACCCCCAGAAATCAGGTGTACACGAGTGATTTACCATGTCGCTGTCTCGCGCCGTACTACTGCAGCGAAAACAGTGAAATTTTTCAAAGCGGCGGAGGGGGCGAAGGGTTGGTCATTGCCCACCGGATAAATCAGAAACTTTAGATGGGAGGAGTATGATCTGCTTACACACAAGTTACCCCGCGGCCGGGTGATAGGGTGTGTAAGGTGTTTGGTTACAAGTAGGGTAGGATGTGATAACGCGCTGATTATAAACATCACCACTTAAGATATTCAGGGGTGACAATAGCCAACAAGTAGACGAAATGGCGGAAGTTCAGCCTTGACAAATATGAATTCTGAAAGGGTCGTACTTGTATCTTATAATACTGGAGTGCGCGATCGGCGGTAGGGATGATTTTTTTGCCTCGACCAGGAACATAAATTTCCGATTGCCAACGCCAATAATAATATCGATCATCACAAACTCTTGTTTCCAACCCGTTTCTCCGTCTGTGGCTATGATTGCTTTTTCTCTCCGCAAGCGTAGATTTCGTCCAGTTTTTCTTCTAAACATACCGTAAGAACTAGAATAATTGAACTTCACGCTAGGACGTTAGAGTTGCCTTTGCTGGTAAGGTCTGGCTCTTTTATCTTTTTCTTCTGTCTTAAGCTCGGCCTGAGGGAGCCGATTTTCGTTGTGCGCCCGGCCCCCTATCCAAGAGAGGGAATTTGGGACGTCTTTGCGCGAGGTTCAATTATTCCAGTTCTTAAGGTATCATAGTAATTACCGGGATAAGTACTCTGAACACCAAGTCGTTAACATTGGCTTCCTTGTAGTCCTCGTTCGCGTCGGTTGGACAGCCTTCTCCTTCTAAAGACTCCACAATCCGTTCGTACACTTTCGCTTTTGCTTCTTGGACTTCTTCTCCCGTAAGGCCTTGGATTTTGGCTTCCTGCACCTGTAAGTATTTCACAGGGAGACACCCATAGGGTCCTGCCGTCCGTCCAGGGCAGAGGTTATGACGGACTACAGGTGGGGCATCCGTTCCGGGGGGGTCCTAGAACCCGGCATCCGTCCCGTCCTAAGCAAAGGACGGGCGGACATGACGCCCTGGGGTCAGCAGTGGCTAACATCTCCCTAGCTGGGACCGCACACTCGTCGAAGATTGCTAGGACGAAGCCTAATTGTTTCCTTGTCTGTCTGTGTGAAAGCTTCGAGTACGAGGTTCTGTGCCCGGGGCTAGAGTTCGTTACGGGGTGGGGCGGGGCGGGTTTTCACTCGCCAGGCCCGCCGTCACACGGGGCCGGGGGGGGGATATTTTTGGGGTGATCCCCGCCCAGCCCCCGTCCGAGGCGAGTCCCCGCTCATTCCCTGGATGGGGCCCCGTTTCTCGCCACCTATTTTTACGGGGGCCCGTCTGGGGAATTGGCGGGGCAGGGGCAGGGAACCCCAAAAAAACACGCCCCGCCCCGGGCCGCTCAGCTGGGCGGGGAACGGGGCCCACTGGCCACTGACTCTGCAAAACATTATAACCGTTAGAATTGTCTGCAGGCCATTAAGAGTTCAAGCTCACCGGTCTAGCAGGGGGGATTTTTTAGCTGCCGCTGGGCGAACCTGTATCATAGGTACCTGTGCAGGAAATGCCTGCCAGGCATTAAGCGGCTTTGGTCTGAACTTAGTGACAACTGGGAGCCTAAACATCGCAGCTGTTCGTTTTTTTTTACGAATTTAGTAAGTTGGTATTTGACAAGAATAGTTGACAAGTGTGATATTAAGGGGACCTAAGTTGTCCGGGCTTCGATTCAGGGAGAGCCTCGGTGAACAAACCAAGTTTTTTTTTCCAGTCTATTCCTCCTGTGCGAGTATCATACCTCGGGGTGAGACCCTACCGATGCAGGTTGTAATGTGTTAGGTATAGGAGCGGCCGGGGCGATTGTCGGAATAGATGGCTTCTCTGATTCTGGGGCAGCACTGGGAACAGCTGTCGGATTTAATATATATAAAAAAAGAAACCTTGTTCGCAGCGTGTTCGCTGGTGTGGTGGGGTGGAGGGTTTGCTTCGATTGGTGATATAGACTAAGTTAAATTACTCCCATCGAGAGGCGTGTCGGTTCGGGGGGGAAGAGACAGACACAGTGTGCTAGGAACTAGAATCAACATTTGACGTCATTCTGAGTATAAGGGTATGATACTGAAGTACGACTTCCCCTGATTATCTGCGTTCTCGACATACCCCCCGATACGAGTTTATGACTGTCTCCACTTTTACCCTCGGTACGGCCTTGTCTAATGGGATGATGCGCGGCATGGTGAAGCGCTCTGAATAACTTGGACTATCCATCAATTGCACTGGTCCTCTTATCCGTAGCAGTGCGCTTACGAATGCCCGGGATAACACGTAGTAAGGACACAATCCAGTGGGGTCACCATCCCTTTCTTCCCCTCCTGGGACGGGGCCTTAGTGAGAAAAGAAAGGCCAATGACATAGCACAGGGTTTATATCTTGAACCTGTGACTGGGTCAGTCCCGATCAAAGGTCCAACCACGATCACCAGGAAACAGCACTTTCCCAATCCGGTCCCCCAGTACCGGTACGGTACAGTACGGTATCTACTCTCGAGAAACGGCACTCGTAATTACGGCTACAGAGTCACACCGCCATGACCTGCACTTTCTAAGAACAGGACCCTAAGTGACACTATTCGTACGGGTACGGTACTGTACTCGTGCTTCTCAGCCAAGAATTGCCTTCCCCATTTGTCGTAGCAAGGTTTGAGAGTTTTTTACCACCAGAAAGGCATAGTATGAAAGTGGTGCATGACTAGCACAACAAGTACTTGCGCATTCCACAAGTATCCGGATGACTTGGCGCCAAGATTCAATTTCAACTCCGGGTAGGGGAAGCCTTAAAATGGAGTACTACTAGAAATGGTGCTGCATCTACAACCACTATAGCTCATGCAAAAGTTAATATCTTATATATTTTTCTGCTCTTTAAATCTCCATCCAATTGTCTATCGAATGATAGAAAGGAAACAAATACCAAGGAGGTTAAGGAGGGGTCTTCGCAGTTTGAAGTTGGGCACTTTTATGTTACAATACGGGTTAAAGGTTTCTTCTACCATCTGGCGATCAGACCTCCAAACGCCTTGGCATCCGGATACTTTTGGAATGCGCAAGTAGTATCCGGAAGATCAAGATTATGTCGACATGTTGGAAGAACGTTCACTTTCGCCAAACCCCATTTGTGATGCCTTCTGGCAAGATCCTTTCGAAGTCAACTAAAGCAGCTATTCTTGCCCTTGCTTTGCAGGAATAATAGCGAATGCTGTGCTGTCCGATACCCAGCAATTCCTCATTTTACTGTGCGGGTCAGGGGAAGTCTACTCCGGCACCCTGCCGCTTTCGTGCGGAAATTTATGAGTCACAAACGCACGGCTAGGAAGGTTACATTTTCATCATCATGCTCAGCCTCAAGGATGACTCTCACCCTCCCAACCAAAACCCGAACGAATCAATCCCGTGTAACCCTCAAAGGGAACAAAATGTGACCGCCTGACAGCGTGAGCGCGACGCGTTCGTGGTCACGAAGAGGGGTTTAAAGGTTGAGCTCTCTCGCAGTGTGTATTGTATTTTTTTTTCATTTTTTTTTTCTTCATTTCATTCCCTTCGTCAATATCGTAGAAGAGTTTCAGGCTTTTATTTATTTATTTATCCATTTTTCTTTTTTAATTCACCTCTCTACGGACTTTGAGTTGGGTGTAATTGGATAGGGCTCTTCTTAGGCTCTAGCATCGACGGCATAATACCTTGCTTCTCCTCACCTTCATATCGTATATACCAACGGGCCATCGAAGGATAACCCTTCACGATGGCATTCAACCAACTCGTCATTGCTGTTAGCGGCACACACAAAAGCCATACGCAAGGTACCCCCATCCGCTCGCAATCTCCACCCTCAGATGCTCGCAATCGCCTACTAACACCTCCCACAGCAAAACTCGAGAAACTAATCCGCACCAATGGGGGTTCCTTCGCGAAGGCGATCGACGAAAACGTTACCCATCTCGTAACCACACAAGTAGACTTCGACAAGGGAAGCGCTAAGGGTACCTGGCTACTTCCTTGCTTGTTCAATTGCTACATGGGCTAATAATTAATAATTCCTTGTGGTAGTCAAATCCGCGAAAGAAGTTGATGGCTTGAAAATTGTCAATCTTGATTGGTTACTCGAGTCGATTGAAAATGGGAAGAGGGGCGATGAGGAGGGGTTTTTGGTCGGTGATGAGAGCACGGCTGCGGGTCCGTCTGCTGCTGTCGCTCCAGCGGCCGTGAAGGCGACTGCCGCCGCACCAATAGCGACTAAGGCTGAGCCGGAAGAATTACCCAAGAAGCGCACCCGCGGGAAGGCTGCTGATCTCCCTCCAGCAGCTAAGGTTGCAATTGACGAAGAGAGCGAGGAGGAGACGAAGCCGGCGGCCAAGAAGGCAAAGGCAATGCCAGTTGGTAAAGGGAAGGGGAAAGGGAAGGCTAAGGAGGAGCCTGAGGAAGATGAAGGAGAGGAAGGGAAGCAGGAGATAGAAGAAGTCAAGAAGATGAAGACTATTGTTAAAAAGGGGAAGGCGCCGGTTGACGAGCTGTGTCCCATTGCTGGTATATCCCTCTTCTCCAAGGATATCAATATGCGCAGGATACTTATTTCAAGCAGGGAAAGCCCATGTCTACGTCGACCCCGCCTCTTACTTGGTCTACGATGCAACCCTAAACCAAGCGGACATCAACAATAACAACAACAAATTCTACTACCTCCAACTCCTCGAGGGCGATGCCAGCAAGACATACTCCGTATTCGCCCACTGGGGCCGGGTAGGAGACAGGGGCCAGTCAAAGATGTTTATCCAGGACACAAACCTCTCTTCAGCCGTCCACTTCTTTGAAAAGCAGTTCAAGTTAAAGACAGGGAAGGACTGGGCGAGGCGGACTGAAGCCTTGGGTGGTGTGAGAAAGTATACCTTCCTCGAGAGGAATTACGAAGAGGATGATGACGATCAGGATGAGGAGATGAACGACGCAGAAGAAGTTAAGAGTAAGCTTAGCAAAGCTTTGCAGAATCTTATTAGTTTGATTTTCGATACAAGGATGATGTTTGTTCCCCTCTTCAATCCTCTATCTAAATACTAATTGGATGAATAAAGGCAGCAATCGATGTCTTCCATGTCCTACGACGCTGCAAAACTCCCTCTAGGAAAACTCTCAAAATCAACCATCTCTCAAGGCTACCAAGTCCTCAAGGACCTCGGTGAAGTAATCAAGGAAGCACCCGGTTGGCAACGGAACTATGAAGAATACGGTCGCAGCAAGAACGACATCTTGACTGTGCTATCGAACCGCTACTACTCTATCATCCCCCACGTCTTCCCGGGACGTGCGCGACCCACAATTATTGATAAAGACCACCTTCTCAAGCGGGAAGTCTCGCTCGTGGAGAACTTGGCAGACATGGTCATCACGACGAAACTGCTGAAGGAAACTAAGGCCGGGAAGTCACCCGACGTGAATATCCTCGACAAGCAATTCGATAGCCTAAATCTCAACGAGGCGACCGCGCTTGACCACGCTAGCAAGGAGTTCAACTTCCTAGAAGCATACGCGAAGAAGACGCATGGTCACACGCACCGCCAAAAACTCCGCGTGGAGGAGATTTTCCGCGTGCACCGCGCGGTGGAAGAAGACCGCTGGCGCACCGACGGCTGGGACAAGCTCCCTAAATCCGACCGCCGCCTTCTCTGGCACGGCTCGCGCACCACCAACTTCCCCGGCATCCTCTCCCAGGGCCTGCGTATTGCGCCGCCCGAAGCCCCCATCAATGGATATATGTTCGACAAGGGCATCTACCTCGCCGACATCGTCAGCAAGAGTGCCAACTACTGCTGCGCCTCCGCCTCCGACAATACTGGCCTGCTCCTCCTCTGCGAAGCCCAGCTCGGTGACCCCATGTACGAGTGCGAGGGCGCGGACTACCATGCCGCGACAAAGTGCAAACAGGCAGGCAGGCTGGCTACAAAGGGGCTTGGCTGCACGGCGCCGCTGAAGTGGGAGGATGCGGGCGTTGTGCATGAAGATTTGAGAGGCGTGCAGATGCCCATGGTCACTGGACAGGAAGCAAATGTCACCGGGGATGCCAGGAAGGGCAATTATTCGATGTTGCAGTATAACGAGGTTCGTCCCTTTTCTTCCCTTCTGGGTACTGTCGGGTGGAAGCTAATGAAGTATAGTACATCGTCTACAACGTCTCGCAGGTCAAGATTAGGTACCTATTTAGGGTTAGGTTTAGTTAGATGGGCAATACCGTACCTTCTACCGTTTGTTCATACATCTTTCTCACCTTTTGCTCTGCCACTGTATTTTGGCCTGGTCCGGCTAGTACGGAAGTGTCATAAATTCCTTCTACTTCTGGCATTTCGCCCCCCTCTTTTTCTTTTCTTTATTCCTGGTCGTGGTGAAAAAGTGGCCTATTTTAGCTTGTACGCTTACTAAAACGTCATCGAGAACACTCGCGTGCCATATGTGAATTGGTTAGACACTGTTGGCTTAGTTCCTTTAGAAGTTTGCAGAAGCTGGATCGTCATGAGATGTCATTCGTGAGGCCCATCCGAACGAAGTTAGTGACCCAAAAGCTTGGGTTCGCAGTGGATCGGGACGCGAATGAGCATATGATACATATGCACTCCCGGAAGAGGAAAAGCGGGGATGGGGAAAAGGGGGGGGGGGAGGAAATTGGAATCAGCTGGATTTCACCCACCCGGTGCTGAGTGCGGGAGTCTGGTGGAGCAGCGAACAGGAAAACAAATGCGGTCCAGACTCTGGAAAGACTTTGGAGCTGGTAGGGCGATTCGAGCGCATACGCCAAGGGTATATATAATATGTAATAGGTGATTGGCGGTTTTGGAATATACCGGTCTGGTAGAATGTCTGAAGATGTACTGTTTTTGGGAGCTTGGGCCGCAGGCCGTCGGGTTTGAGCTTGGATACTGTATCATAGCTTTCCCTGCTTCTAGGTTTGTGGGTGCAAGTGAGTTTTTTTTTGGAAGGTATGATATAAGCAATAGGACAAAAGTCATCCTTGGTGGGCCCAAGTACATTACTGTATCATACCCTAGAAAAAGCACACCAAAATCCATGAAATTCGGGGTATAGAAAATCTCTATTTTGTACACCCACCCTCCCCCCACCTCCCAATCAGTTAAGGCGGAAAATATATATATCAATAGTTAGCTAGGGACCTAGCAATAATAATCGGGTTCACATTTTTATAAAGTATTTCTTTGTTCTGTGGCTTGTGCTAGTTTACTGGGGCGAATCAGATGCAGGAGACAAGTACCAAGAATTTGTTATGGTGCCCATAGCAAAAGATACCTGTTTTTAGAATCACCAATTTCGTATGACCACAGTTCACCCAATATTACACTTTCACTCTAATCTTAAAGTGGGTTGTTTATAAGAGACAGAATGACTATTTCGTCAAGAATTGATCGGCCGGCACTATAGGTAGAGTTTTAGTGCTCTAAGATTGTTGTTTTGGTGTAGAAAGGGCCACCAACGATGGCTTTTGTCAGAGTGCCGTATAAACAGAGGAATAAGACACAATACTTGTATCTGCCTGTATCTGTGTCACAGACGAGTGGGCAATCCGGTTGTGTGGTAATTTAGTTTGGACGAAATATGCTCAAACTAATACTGATATTATAGTAATTCACATACTACAGCTCACGCTCAAAGTGACATGGATATCTGTCTATTTGCTCCATTCTACCTTACATGGAACAGGGAATGAAAGAGAGTGAAGGAAAGGGAAAAGGAAAAAGAGTGATAAAGAAGGGTTTTAGGTAAGCAAGAGAAAGAAGAGTACCCTATGCTAACAGACCTACACAATGCATCAAGTTAAAGCTTCAAAAACCTAAGCATGAACGTAGCCTCCCCAACCTCTTGAGCCTCCTCTAGAATCATCTTGTCTAAATCCTCTCCGGCCTGGACTTTCCCGACCTCGGTGATGGTAGCTTTATCTAGGGGCCTGCGGAGAGCCTTCTCAAAAGTGTTGGCATGCTCGGCAAACACCTGTTCAAGCCCGATCGGGTCCTGAAGGAGCTCGTACTCCATCTTGATGTCATCGGTTGGGAGGAGGCCAGCCTTCTTCCTGAGTCTCTGTACACGGTTGACAATCTCTCTGGCAAGGCCTTCACTCTGCAGTTCTTTGTGGAGAGCGGTGTCCAGGATGGTGAGGACGTCATTGTCGGTGTTTGTCTCAAGGTCCTGTAATGTGTCAGGGTCACTAAGGCCACGGCTAACGACGAGGTCTTCCTCGATGAGTGTGATGCCCCCGACGACAATCTGCTTTTCTTGGACAAATTTCTTGACCTCTACGCTGGTGATGGAAGGGAGTGCATTTTTGACTTTGATGAGGTCCTTCTTTAGTTTCTTTCCGAGGACGGGCCAGTCCGCGGTGACTTTGTACTGGACACCGTATTTCTCCTCGTCCGCTGAGAGGATTAAATCTCGGACGTTTAGCTCGGAGGTAATATAGGACTCTAGGGATCTGACATCATCGAGGTAGGTCTGGTCGGGATGTATGACAACAAGTGTCTTCAAAGGTGTCTTAAGTGGTGAATAACTTGTTAGCTGGAAACCCGCAATTTCATAATTACCTATCACTTGCCTTAAGACCGATTGCCTTTCGCTCTCGCGATGTACGAGCTAGTTCAATAACCTTTTGCATCCTTCCGAATCTCCGCTCAACCTCCTCGTCGAATAGCTCTTCCCGGACCTCTGGGAAACTCAGGAAATGCACACTTCGTGCATCTTCAGGCAGCATAGAGTCGGGAATATAGGGCTTGAGACGGTGGTAGATGTTGTCTGTGAGGAACGGTGCGAATGGAGCCATTCCGCGGACGAGGGTGAAAAGAACCTCAAATAGGGAATTCAAGGCATGCAGGGTGTCCTCTGCTCCGTACTCACCCTTGAGGCGCTTCCTATTGAATCGGATATACCAATTTGTAGTATTATCAACCATCTCAAGCATTCTCCCAACAACGGTGTAAAGGCGATAACCTATAATCTGTGGTTAGAATGCGTGTAACGTGATCCCTAAAATGAGGAGACTTGCCCTTCATCTCTTGGTTCACAAATTTGAGATAGCTCTGGCAATTGGCCAAAATCCACCTATCCATAACGTTCCTGCTCCCTCCTGACTCGGGGTTGAATTTGAAGTCAACATCTTCAAGCTTCTTCAGAAGCTGAGCTTGTTGCTCAAAAAAGTTATAACTGTTCCACAATGGCAATAGGACTTTGGCAACAACGTCTTTAACCCCAGCTTCCTTGAATCTCAGCGGCATAGCCCTGACAACAGGCGAATTAATAAGGTAGAGTCGGAGAGCATCTGACCCATACTTATCCATAACGAGTGTTGGGTCTGGATAATTCTTGAGACGTTTGGACATCTTCTTGCCATCTTCAGCTAAGACGATACCATTGACAATACAGTTCTGGAATGGTGATACACCGAAGAGATGCGTGCCGAGAACAAGGAGAGTGTAAAACCAACCACGGGTTTGATCTAATCCTTCCGCAATGAAATCCGCCGGGAAAGCCTTTTCGAACTGATCCTTGTTCTCAAACGGGTAGTGGCTACTGGCATAGGGCATGCTTCCAGACTCAAACCAACAATCAAAAACCTCTTCAACTCTTCGCAGAACACCCTTCCCTTTCTTGCTTGGAATGGTAATGTGATCAATCTTATCCCTGTGGAGATCCGGGATCTCCCCACAACCGCTGAGTTCCCTCAATTCCTTGACACTTCCGACACATACCATCTCTTCCTTGTCATCAGAGATCCAGATAGGGATGGGTGTGCCCCAGTAACGGTTACGAGAGATGTTCCAGTCTCTTGCATTTTGAATCCAGTTGCCGAATCTGTTTTCTTTGACGTTTGTCGGCACCCAATGGGAACCCTCGATGTTTTCCAGCATCTTGGGGATGATGCTAGGGATGCGGACGAACCAGGCAGGAACAGCACGGTAAATCAAGGGAGTGTCAGAGCGCCAACAAAAAGGATAACTATGAGTAATCTGGCTGTCTACAATAAGTCGCTTCTTATCCTTGAGATGCCTGATAATCCCTTTATCCGCAGCCTTCAAGTAAAGTTAGTAAAACCCTAGGTGTGGACTATGCGCAAGCCTTGCCTTTACATGAAGTCCGGCAAAATCTCGGACTTCACTTGTGAAGATACCAGCCTCGTCTACGGGGTTTGGTGGAGGTCTCTTCTCGCTGATAACACCCGCCTCCATGGCAACTGAATAATCCTCCTCACCAAAAGCGGGCGCCTGATGTACCAATCCTGTTCCACTATCTGAGGTAACATATGTTGCGTTTAAAACTTTGAATCCGTGATCCTTGAACTGTTCGTGAAAGTAGTCGAAGAGAGGCTGATATTTCCACCCTAGCATGTCCTTTCCTTTGATCTTCTCCAAGATGGTGTATTTCGCCTTTTTCAACCCTTTCTCTCCATATAGTGTCTTAAGACATGATTCGAGAAGGATAAAGGTTCTCCCAGAAGCCTGGTCGCTGATCTTGATGTACTCGAAATCTGGATGGACCGCAATTCCGGTATGTGAAGGGAGAGTCCAAGGAGTCGTAGTCCAAGCAAGCAGTTCTGTAGCCGGGTCATCCAAAAGTGGAAAGGTAACTACAACCGCAGGGTCTTGGACATCTTTGTAATTCTGCTGAGCTTCGAAATTCGCAAGAGGTGTTGTACAAGCGGTAGAATATGGCATAACCCTATATCCTAGATATACCTGCTCTTTCTCAAAAAGCTGTTTACAAACCCACCATACGGATTCCATAAATGTTGGGTACATGCTCTACGCTTTCGTTAGTAAATCGCATAACCATCAGGAGCAGATGCCTGCAAGCCTTGTAATCGTTGTCGAAATCAATCCATCGACCAAGCCTATCAATAGTTTGCCTCCACTCGGTAGAGTACCTCATGACGATGGCTCTACACTCCTCATTGTATTTGTCCATTCCCATCCTGAAGACGTCCTCTTTCGACGTAATTCCGAGCTTTTTGTCGATTTCGTGCTCGATCGGCAGACCGTGAGTATCCCATCCGAACCGCCGCTCGACATAGTGGCCTTTCATATGCCAGTATCGAGGAACAATGTCTTTGATAGTGCTCGCGAGAAGGTGTCCTAAGTGTGCTAGTTAAGAATAATTCTCGGGAGAAAGCGGTTATAGAGAAAAAGTACCATAATGCGGGAGTCTGGATTCAATGTAATTGGTAAGCTTTATGGGATAAGTAAAACAGCGAAGAGAAAACATACCCGGTACAGAATGGAGGGCCGTCATAAAACGAGTAGGGCGGCCTGCCTTCTGAGAGCTTAACGGAAGTTCTGAAAGCATCAATCTCCCTCCAGAATTCGAGGATTCTCTCCTCTTCCTTTGGAAAATCCATCGTGGCTAGCTGTTAGCTGTTGGTGATTAAGGGTTGGAGAAAGCTGGGGTGTTCTCAATCCAGAGTGGATAGAGATGTCTCCGGGGGATGGAGGGGTATCATAAATATTTGCGGTGGGGTTGACTCATGAGCCCCAATGACTTCTAGTAAATGGCAACCCTAACCTTAGAGTGCAACTACCCGTACCGGCACTCGAGCAAGAGTCTCCACTCTAAATTGCTACGATAGCTTCGAGGGAGGAAACTAAGAGTTGGGATTCATTCATAGTTTTGAAACGAACGAAATACTTGCACTGATATACTTTTTGACCTTACTTTTAATTGTATACCGTACTTGCATTAAAAGATAATGGGTTGATTATGGGTTAGCTGTCGGATAGATGGCACAGATCCGTTTAAAACAATGATACAAGATCACACCCTAGGCATTGACGCGGTATTTTATTGTGCAAGAAATAAAAACTAGTGAAAAGCTCTGTCTAGAACCAACGAATACGGTAACCCACCAACGCCAATTGATAGCTATGCCCCCCCTGTTCCCGTGAAATATATCGGGGCAAAATATCAGAGCAAAGAAAGAGAAGGAAAATGAAGAAAAGGAAATGGAAACAGGATTATCACAGCTCCTCAGCCTCAGCCAGCTCCCTTAACCACTCTGCTTCATATTCCTCTCTACTCATGGAGAGAATTTCTTCCCCACCATGACTAGTCCCACCTCTGTCCTTAGCACCCTTCCTCTTTCTGGCCTTTTTGTTTTGATCTGCTGCCGCTGCCGCTACTGCGTCGTCCCCGGCGCGCATTGCAGCGTTCGCATTTTCTTGCCGTTCGCGCTCCATTTCTGCTGCGTGGCCTATTGCGGCCTCCTCTTCAGCTTCGTGGGTTTCTCGGATCTTTTCGAGCTCGTCTTCAACTAATTGAGGGTCGCCAATCTCGAGCTCAGTCATTTCAGAATATTCCGTAACATCTGCGCCCTAATTAGCGAATGCGTCTTGTAGATGAGGTTCAGCGAATACTGACTGATTGGCACCCGAGTCCTCAAGGCGTCAGTGATTCTCTGGGGATCCTTCCGTTCTTCATTGAGGTACTTTTTCCTCAGCTGTTGTCTGTTTCTGCCAGGGAATAACTTTGATATAATTTCAAAGTCGGTACCGAACATGGACAGGGCATTGTAGAATTTATCCGTCCCTTCTGTATCCCACCTCTCGGATCTCTTGTGTTTACTATATGTCGCCGAGGTGATACGACGGAATGCCATGTTCTCCTCGACGACTTCCATAGATTCCTCATCGATGGGATTACGCTCGTGAGAGTTTACCTGAATAGATTCCTGGTCGAGAACAAGTTCACCGTTGACCATTCGCATTTGTGGAGCGCCAGGTCTTGGAAGACTGTAACATCATATAAGCGTATGGTCTTTAGACAAGAGGAAACAAAAGGCTTGTTGTCGTACCTTTGACTCTCATTACCTAGACCTTCAATGCTTTCCTCTGCTGTTTCCCGCTCCACCTCTTCACTAGCAGCTTGCCTAACTTCGAGAGCTGCTTTTGAGGCCTTCTGATCATTAGCCAGTTTCGTCCAATCCATTTGTTCAAGCTCTATAAAACGCTTAGACTTTCGGCCGATTCTGATGTCTCGACACAGATCCTTCATCTTGATTACAGATGGGGTTATCTCTCGCTGCTCTCCATCCTCAGGGGACGGCGCGCGATGGCGGCCACCGGATCTCTTTCTGTTGGGTTCGCTGGGGCCCTTTGGTTCCTTTGAGGGTTTTTTAGCTGGGGGCTTTCTGGGACGCCGAGTCTTTTTTGGCTTATCGGATCTTTGTGGATCTTTATATGAGCTGTTGTCTGAATTGTTTCCTTCGACATTAACTTCTATACCACCAGCTACTTCTTGTTCATCGCCCTGCCCTTCTTGCCCTTCTTGTGCCTCCTGTACTTCTTGTGCTCCATCGATGTCATCCTCCGCGGCCTTACGTCTCCCCCGTGTTGCCTTCCGCCTCTTAGGTAATCCATCTTTGGCAGTCCTAGCGTTCCGCTTCCTTGGAGACCTCGCTGTCTTTTCGATTGTAGATGACTCTCCTCCATCAATGTTCTGGGTGGGTCCTTCCACCTCAACAACTGCTCCGTCTTCTTGGCTGACCTCCTGTGTTTCTTGGGCTGTAGCAATCACGGAATCCCGAAGCACAGGCATATCTACTGTCCCTCCCAACACAGTAGCCAGCCATGCATTTGGCTTCGTATTCGCCGTTCTCGGGGCTTCTGGGGATCTCTCTGTAGAACCGGCTTGTGTTGTTGGTGCTACTTCAGGCGCGACAGCTCGTATCCTTGGTATTCCCCGGCTCGACGAAGGTTGCACAATAGGGATTCCTGAGCGTGATAGCGAAGAGAAGACCTCCGTGCCCGCCTGTCGGGTGGACGGTGCCACATTTCCAGTCTTGGTCCGGATTGTAGGAACTAGAACCTGGCGCCTTGGGGGCTCAAGTTCTGCTGGAGGTGTCTCATCGCCTGTTTCCGACAGTGATGGTGGTACTGCGGGCTCGGGCACAGGTGGAGGCGCTAGTGGCGCTAGTGGCGCTGGGGTTTGCTCGGCGGGTTGCGATGGTTTGCTCGGCGAGGGAGGAGTCGGGTTGGAAGGACTCGAGTGGACAGATGCCCCTGGACGTGGACGGACTTTGGCCTTCGGAACGAATTTATTCTTTGATTTATCTGATGGAGTTAGAAACCATAGGCGGCCTGGATAAAGAGTTGGGCAAGTACTCACTTACTACTGAACTCATGATGGCAACTTCCAGCGGCAGACAGCTGCACGAGTTGGATTTGCGAGGATGAGAATGTAGTCTGTATTACCGGTAGTGGGGGTAGTGGGGGGATTGATGGGAGGAGAGAACTGAAGAATGAAAAGTGCGCCAGACAGGGTAAGTCTCAGAATGTGTGCAGAGTGTGTTACTAATAGTATCATACTAGTATGATACCTCGTACAGACTTGGCGCCAAGGTTCCTGGATACTTCTGAAATTGGCTAGTGCTGGAGCGTGTTTTCAGAATCGACAGCAACAAGGAGAGTTTGGCTTGCAGCCAGCAGCTACAACTGTACAAAATGGCAACGAAAGTTTTGCTTGATACTAATATGGTGATTGCTTTCTTTGAATCAGGCCTTGGATTATACTTACCTCTGTTCAATCAAGTAGGGGACCATCGAGCTCGAGCTATACAACGATCATGCACCAAAAACTTGTCGGAACTTCGAGGGCTTAGTTAAACGGGGTTACTACAATGAATGCATCGTGAGTTCAGCTGCTATCCCTCCCCTAGTGCTAGAAATTAATGTCTCGAGTATAGTTTCACCGAATAATTCCCAATTTCATGATACAAGGAGGCGATCCAACTGGAACAGGGCGAGGCGGTTCTTCAATATATGGCGGAAAGTTTGAAGAGTGAGGTCCACCAGCGAGATTCCTAGTTATGCAACTGCACGCTTTCTAATGGAATCACAGCGAGATTCATAAGGACCTTAGACACACGGGTGCTGGGGTTCTTTCCATGGCCAATTCAGGCCCGGATACTAATGGATCTCAATTGTGCGCTCAGACCTTGGATTAATGGATGGGGCGGTGACTAATTTTCAGCAGCTTTATCACACTTGCACCTACGCCGTGGCTAGATGGGTTACATACCATATTCGGGCGCGTTTCAACAGGAATGAGAATTGTGGAACGGATGGGAATGGTCCAAACGAACAAGGATGATAGGCCAGTTGAGGAGATGTCCATTATCAAGGCTCGAATCGTGGGGGAGGAATGATCGGGTACTTGCTATATATACAGTGGCACCTCGCTATCCCGGGTGGCCAAATTTCGCTAATTTCGTCCGGGATAACAGGGTATCCAGAACAATGGGGTAACGGTATCATGGATAGCACAGAGATTCAGTAACTATTACTTAAAGAAATTTTTTACTTTTTTATTTCCATTCTCTCGAGAGGGTTTGTCGCAATAAATATTGATACGCAGAATTGACTCCTCTTGTCGTCCATTTGGTAGGCACACATGTTGTATGCCTCCTCTTCTCAACTGCCAGTTCCAATATAGAGAACTATTTCCCCCTCTCCTCTTCTTAGTATTCATTTTCCCTCTTCCCCCAGCCACCCTCTCACCATGCCTACCATCTTCTGAGACTATTGGAACCCGTAATTCCAAATCCCCAAGGGACTATTGTTCGGAAGTCAAAACTAGGCGATACTTATCACTCACATATATATATCAGAATTCCTCTACCTTCTCTTATCTTTCTTCTCCTTCCGTAGACGTCCTCCTTACACCTAGCTAGGTTTCAGACCCCATCTTCGTTCCTCGGGCCTAGCTTATCTGGCAGTTATGATGAGATCCGGCTCAGCGGATCAAATTTCTATAAAAGATAACCCTAGGGCCATAGTAGAGTTAGGCATAGGGCTAGGGTTTGCGTGATCCCGGCGGTTGAATGAGCGGGGCGAAGACGTCATCAACTTTATAATCAACTCTCTCCCAGTTCCAATGTTTCCTTCTCTCTTCAAGCCTCGTCAAATATACTCAATTAGCCCTATTCTCACAAGAAATATGCATATCAAATCTATTCCTATGTGTTCGTTCTCCCCTAGCAAATGATCTTAGCTGCTTATACCTAATTCCAATATTTCGCCTAGGGACGGGGACTGGCGATAACTACTCTTACTTGGTGATTGATGATAAGACAAAGGATGCTGCAATTGTGGATCCTGCGCACCCGCCGGAGTATGTCGAGAATTCGAGAATGAGATGTGGGAAAAGTGCCACGCTAACTTATTCCAGAGTGCTCCCAGTCCTTGAGAAGGAGATCTCTGAAAACGGGATTAACCTGAAAGCTATTATCAACACTCACCAGTAATTTTTCTGGACCGACTAGAGGCAGGAGCAGTGCTAACCTCCTAAGTAGTCATCATGACCACGCTGGTGGCAACAATGAAATTGTAAGTGGTATTCAAAGAGCACCTTCCGGGACATAAAAGGCTGACCTAGCCTAGCTAGCACGATATCCTCAGCTTCAAGTATTAGGTGGAAAAGACTGCGAAGCGGTGACGCACAAGCTGGCAGATCAAGAAACCTTCAAGATTGGGGAGGGGATAACGGCAAAGTCGTTGCACACACCATGTCACACGCAAGATAGTATCTGCTACTATATGGAGGATTTAGGGGATAGAGCTGTCTTCACGGGTGATACCTTATTTATAGCTGGTACTTGTTTCCAGGATCTGAAATTTGAAACCGGAACTACAGCACGATAGGGATTGCTGACCAGATGAATTATTAGGATGCGGGAGGTTCTTCGAGGGGACAGCAGAAGAAATGCATAAAGCTCTCAATACTACGCTTGGCTCGTTGCCAGATGATACGAAAGTTTACCCAGGGCATGAGTAAGCTACCTTCCTGCGCGACCTAAGTGACTTGGCTCTAAGAAATTCAGGTACACGAAATCCAATGTTCGCTTTGGGAAATCAGTCATTAGTTCACCAGCAGTACAGAGCCTGGCAAAGTTCTGTGAAGAGAATACGGAAACCCAAGGGAAATTCACCATTGGCGATGAGAAGGTAAGAAGGATTCTGGAACATTGCCAGTGCATTCGCTCACTTTCTAAACAGAAGCACAATGTATTTATGCGTGTTGATGTAAGTTCTTCGCTCCTTCCTTTCTGCGGGTGGTGCTGATAAGTAACACAGGACCCTGTGATCCAAGAGAAGACAGGAGAAAAGGACCCAGTTGGCGTTATGAAGAAGCTTCGTGAGATGAAGAATAGCTTCAAATAATTATCACAATTACACCCCCGCGGGTTACCTTAGTAACTATCCGGTCGTTAGGCCGACGACGAGTTCGGGGCTGCTGTAACACCACTATACCAGAAATGCAACTAGAGAACAGAAAAGAGTGATTTCGAACGTTATTTCCTCCCCAACGAAGCCGGGTGTAATTCCGCCAAGGACTTAGAAGGGATCACCACGATAGTCCAAATTCCTCCTTAGGTGGATTGTGATTCGATGTCTTTCACCCATGTGGGGTATCTGCACAGCTTGCCAATACCAGATAGGTATTACTAGGATAAAAAATTAAGAATAAAGTTGCAGCTGGCAGAAGATGGTCACCCCGCATCACTCACCAAGTCACAATCAGAAATGGGGTCAATTTTATTCCATATCAAAGTCCCATGAGCCCAAGATATTCCCCGTGAAAGGGATACCCTCCAAGGACATCATAAAACCCACTACATGCATCTCCCAAGCCTACAATCGTTACAGGTGATGCATGCGAGAACAGTGTTTGAGATCCTTGAGCACTTGGTTACCTTAAAGGTGTCCCAAGTCGGCTTACAATACACCCACATAATACCCCTTCTACTAAGCCGTCTTTCTAAAGCATATATATCCCTTTCTCTCTACGTATCATACCTCCCTTTATGAGACCCGCATAATAGTATTTCGACTTCGCTAAGAACCCTAGGCGTTTTCAGATGTACTCGAGTACTGTACAGTACTGTACATAATCGACGGATGACTGTCACTGTAAATTGAAAATCTCTCTTCTTGATAGTGGCGTGCCGGCAGAGTCTGTTATCGCGATGAGCCTGAATTTAGGGGCTTGTTAGGGCGGCGAGCTTTCTCTTCAATTTACCTCACTTATTTGGTGCGGAGGGCTGGTGATCAGTGGCCAAATAATTTGGAATGTTTGTCTTGTAGGGGATGCGCTGGTAATTTATGGACCCTAAATGATATGTTTCCCTCTTTTCCTTTTCTTTTCTTTCCTTTACGTTCCTTTTTTTTTTTTTTTTTTTTTTTTTGGGGGGGGGGTACATGGAGGGTTGAATGGGTTTATTGATTTGGCGGTGGTGCTACAGTACAGAATCGCTATTGATTTATTTATCGCTGGCTACGTCGGCATCTAACTTATGTCTCCAATGATAGGTCCCTCTCCCCTCCCGTGCTATGAGGCTATTACAACTTGCCCATCAGTAACCAAGGGGCCTCAAGAAGGGCCCTATCCCTTGGGGAGGCATCGTGTGGTGTTTTGGGTATGAAATTCCGGTACGGTAAAGCTCCACTAGCAAACTTAGCCCAGAGGTTGACCTCACCAAAAGAGCTGGATAACATCTTGGGGGAGTTCTCGTCAGCTAGTTTGCTAACCTCTCCATTGTTTGTATTACGGCGGGTTTGTACTACCTTATCTGCACTACTAACCAATTGGCTGCGGAAATGCTCATGAAAGGGGAGTTGAGCTCTGGAAACACTTGGCCTCTTCATGCCGTATTTTCCAAATTGCGTCCCCGAGTCGTGGCATATATTCCCCATCGGAGAAACCTCTATCGAAATTTGGGCCATGATCAATATACATGGGGGGAGCTAGTTCCATTGATTGACCATATTAGATACAATTCTCTCCGTTAAAGCTCTCATTGCTATGGCTGACAGTTGCCAACCCATTGGTACACTATAGTCTTAGCGATTCTAATTATTGCCCTGAAATCCACTGCTGATATCAAGGCTACCCCCAGGTTTGCCCCTTGGAACTTTTATTAACTTTATAGACTTGGTATTTGCGGCTTCAAGAGTTGCAAGGATTATAGCTCGAGCACAGATCTCGCACGGGACTAAACCCCATTGCGGCAGCATTCATTGGGATCGATTTTGTCACTCATTTGGCGGAGGATGCCCCAGATCGTTTGTAAATGTCCCAAGAGCAATTACTCTGGTCCTCACTATCGGATTTATTGCATATGTTACCCAGGTAATTTACTCCAATTCAACTGCTATCCCTCAAAGAACGTTCACAATGCTAGTCTACATCATATTCTCAATTCCTGCACGCTCTTTCGAAAGCATACCTATCAGCCCTATTGGGTATTCCACTACTTTTCTCCTCCAGAGTTACAACAGATCCTACCACAGATACCCGCTCATGCAAATATTCCTGGGCGCAGCAAATGGTTAAATGGTACTACGGTACGTGATAGTCTGGTAGTTACACTTCTGGTCCTCTGCGTAAACACTCAAAACATCATGAACAGCGCTCAAATCTCCAGTAAGTTACAGATTCTACTCCATAAACTCGGGCTTCGTCCGTTGACATAGGCCCCTTTGGTGGCCGTCTGAAAGAGCGAGTTCAACTGATTGAAAACCGCCAACTAGGAAGCAGCTAATGGAGTGAGAATCTATGATCTTGCGGCTACCGATACAGTACTAGGCTCTTATAAACCCTGCCCGAAATCTTGGCAACTAATCCGCCCACAAAAAACTTTAAACCCTCTCAGTGTCAACAACATTTCCATCCCACCGTAACCCGCAATTCACCAACCAACCACACATTCTTTTCTGGTATGGCGATTCAAAAAAAGGTGCGCATAGCTCCTAATTCCACAAACTCAGCTTTATATTAACCCATTTCTCAATTTCAGCACGGAAAGGGTCGTCTCGACAAATGGTACCCCCCCTCCCCCACCTCCTACCCCCAAAAATATTCAAAGAAGGAAGAAATATAACTAATAGCGCAATAGGTACAAGCTTGCCAAACAAAAAGGCTACCGGGCGCGTGCAGCTTTCAAGCTAATTCAATTAAATAAGAAATACAACTTTCTCGAAAAGTCCAAAGTTCTCATAGATCTCTGCGCAGCGCCGGGTTCCTGGTGTCAGGTAGCGGCGGAATGCATGCCTGTCAACTCCCTAATCGTCGGTGTGGATCTCGCCCCGATAAAAGCTATTCCCCGGGTCATTACCTTCCAGAGTGATATCACGACGGATAAGTGCCGGGCTACGCTTCGGGGGCATTTGAAGACTTGGAAGGCAGATACGGTACTTCACGACGGCGCGCCGAACGTTGGTATAGCCTGGGTTCAGGATGCGTTCACACAGGCGGAACTGGTACTTCAGTCTCTGAAGCTTGCCACTGAGTTTTTGATTGAAGGGGGGACATTTGTGACCAAGGTGTTTAGGTCGAGGGATTTCAATAATCTGATGTGGGTATTTAACCAACTGTTTACCAAGGTTGAAGCCACCAAGCCGCCGTCTTCCAGAAGCGTTTCTGCGGAAATCTTTGTTGTGTGTAGAGGGTACAAGGCCCCGAAGAGAGTCGATCCGAAGTTTCTAGATCCGAGGGCTGTGTTTGAGGAGCTGCCAGATCCGGTGCCGAATAATGAGGCGAAGGTGTTTAATCCTGAGGTTAAGAAGAGGAAGAGGGATGGATATGAGGAGGGAGATTACTTGCAGTTCAAGGAGGCGCCCGTTAACGAGTTTATTGAGAGTACAGACCCGATTCAGATGCTTGGTAGCCTGAACAGACTTTCCTTCGGGAGGGAGGGTGGTGATCTTGCAATCGTAGCTATCTCAAAAATGCCTGAGACGACAAAGGAGATAAGGCATTGTTGTGATGATCTACGGGTTCTTGGTAAAAAGGAATTCAGGGCGTTGCTCAAGTGGCGTCTATCTGTAAGAGAAAAGGTATGTTATCTAATAGCTTTAAAAAAAAAACCCTCCGGTTCTAATACCACTATAGTTCGGTCTGGCAGTCAAGAAAGCAAAGGCAGAGTCGGAGGTTACGGAAACTGCCGAGATCGCATCAATGGACGAAGAAATGCAAATAGAAGAAGAGATCGAGCGTCTAAAGATGAAAGAGCTGGGCGAAAAGAAGCGCTCAAGGCGGAGAGAGAACGAGAGGAAGCAGAAAGAGATTGTCCGTCTTCAATTACACATGACTACTCCTACAGATATCGGTCTAGGACAAGATGCAGAAGGTGAATCCATGTTTGCTATCAAGAACATCGATAGAGCTGGTGCCTTAGATAAAGTAACAAAGGGTAAAATGAACATTGTGGTTGGGGAGGATCATAACCGCCCCAGGAAGGACATTCACGTGGGTGATGTGCCGGAGGATGATAGCGAGGACGAGACTGCAGATAAACTGGAGGCTGAATTGGATGGAATGTGTGTTTTCCACACTTACCCCTCACACTCTTTATGAATCACCCACTAACATATGACAGGTATGAACAATACAAAGAAAAGAAAGCAGAAACCGACGCAAAGTACAAAGCCAAGAAAGCCCGACAAGAGCACGAAGATGGCGAATGGGAAGGCATCATTTCAGATGCCGAATTATCTGACGACGGAGTTGCCATTGAGGCTGAGAGCAGCGAGGACGATGACAGCCAAGGCGAGGATAGCGAATCTGAACCTAAAAGGCTTACTACACACCTTGACGGTCGTGATATTAAGGGCGAAGATGGGTTAAGTAAAAAGGCAACAATGTTCTTCGATCAAGAGATCTTTCAGGGTATTGCATTCAGTGATTTAGACGGGGAAGAGAGTGAGGAAGGTGAAAGGGACGAAGGGGAGGAGGAAGGGGAGGAGGAAGCCGGCGATGACTTCGAAATGGAAGCTTACCTCACCGGAAAGCCCACTAGTGCGCAACATGACCGCAGCGAAACGGGAGCCAACGATGGCTTCGGGGCCGAAGGGGAGGAAGACGAAGACACCGGCATTGAGATTGCCAAAGCCCAAAAAGATGACAGCTGGGACGCCGAAGAGGAGCCCATCAAAAATGGAAAACTTGGTACACCCCCGTTTCCCGCACCACTGCGTAGCACCTGACTAACACCCACCCATCTTAGACATCGACATAATAACTGCCGAAGCAATGTCCCTCGCCCAGCGCCTCGCGGTGGGCAAGTCCTCCGCAAAAGCCAACATAATCGACGACGGCTTCAACAAGTACTCCTTCCGCGACCGCGACGGCCTGCCAGACTGGTTCCTAGACGACGAGAACAAACACTCGAAGCCCAACCGGCCCATCACAGCGGCCGGCGCCGCTGCCATAAAGGAGAAACTCCGCGCACTCAACGCCCGGCCCATCAAGAAAGTCCGGGAAGCGAAGGACCGGAAGAAGTTTAAGGCTGCACAACGACTTGAGAAACTGAGGAAGAAGAGCGCACTCATGGCGGACGAGGAGGGCACGACTGAGAAGGAGAAGGCGGCGAATATTACGAAGTTGATGGCTAAGGCGGGGAAGAAGAAGCCCAAGGCAAAGGTTAGGGTTGTGGTTGCGCGCGGCCCGAACAAAGGGCAGGGAAGGCCCAAGGGGGTTAAGGGGCGGTATAAGGTTGTTGACGCTAGGCTGAAGAAGGACGTTAGGGCGCAAAAGAGGATTGCTAAGAGGGATAAGAAGAGGTAGTCTGTAGTTTTGTGAACTAATTGATATATAGATAGGGGTGGATTAGATTGCATGCGAGGTTAAAGGTCCACTAGTTTTTTCTCCCTCTTTTGTACATTACACCATAATTGTTCTGATTGCGCGTAGAATGTAATATCGTTGAAGGTGTTCACTTGTTATCAGTATGACCGTCTACTCAAGCTCATTAAACATCTATTACAAGTGATCTATCGCCGAAGTAAATAAGGGATAGCAGTAGCTAGGATACAAGAGTCATAGGGGCTAGGGGAAAATAAAGTGGAGGATGGAGAACCGAGTGATAAGTGATGATTCCTGTACGTCAAATAAACTGCATCCCCCGCTGAAAAGGAAATATGCAACCTTAGCAAGCAATCCGGGTTCAACAATCATTTCAACCCCAAATCTGCGGCTCCATCATCCTTCCTAGCCCTCAACCCTGGGTCTTTCAATTCTTTAAAGTCGAGGCCGCAATCCACCAACATGGTAGAATGCAGCCGTGTGATCTCCATGCAATCGCCGTAGACTTTACTATCTTGATTGACGGCCTGAAGCTGACGCTCAAATAAATCCATGTACTCGTCCGCACGCTCTTTAGCCCAACGGACGAGGGCGCTTGCAAGGCGGTACTCGAAACAGCTATTGTATATTTCGACGGTGTTTTTTATGAGGGTGAACTGTACGAGGGCTACTTGGGAGATGTAGAGAGGGACGTCACCCTCGAATCTAACTTGCCTATACATTTTTTTAAGAAGGTTAATGTCCTGTGTGATTTGTGACTTTCTAACTTGGGGTGATTCTTACCTAGTTCGTTTCTTAATAACATCTGATTTAGCTTCCAGGAAAGCCTCCCGCGCACGGTCCTCAAAATCAAGTCTGACGAGCCATTGAACATTCGCTTTGACCGCACTCTTCTTGGCCGGGTTTTCTGTCAGGTCTGTTGTGATTATTGCGGCAAGCCGTGACGCTCTTTCATCAACTTTGAAGTTGATTAGCTCTGCTACGAGAGTGTTGTTGCTCGTGAGCGCCCGACCGAGACCTCGGAGTTTTTCTACGCTAACAACCGCCTCCTCAAACTGGCGGTGTGCAATCCTCTCATCTAACTCATCCATTTGCCCCTCTACCCACCTCAGATTGCGAGTCTGCCCTTCGACCGTAAATAGAGCGCTAGTCGAGCCATGCGCACTGAGACTGTTCAATAAGCCACCGTTCTCGAGTAGCCTAGGATCACGACCTGCGAAGAAAGTCATGCTATCTCTTCTGCGTAGATTGTCCTCGCTTTCAGCCCTAAGCGCTTTCCGGAGCTCGTCTGCAGATTTTTTGAACTGGCGGAGGAGCTCACTCTTCTTTGAGAGGTCTTCATTCTGGTAAACAAATGACTCTTTCCCCACTCTCAAGTTCACAGCATTCATCACTTGAGCTCTCTTCGCATTTTGTGCGTCGTTCGGAGATAAGTCCACCATTTCGATTTCGGCAAGAGGCCAACATCTCTCAGCTACGTTTTTGATCTGAGGAGAGCCGGAGTTCCCGTTGTCTGTTCGCTTCTTCTTCACGGTAGCAACAAGAAGATGGTCATTTAGGAGCACTATGTGTACGATCCGTCGAGGCTTCCAAGTAGCGGCGTTTAACTCAACCCAATGCCGGGATTCCAAGATGATATGTCTCCCGGGAACCGACGGGAGGAACTTCTGTGCCCCTTCAACCTGTTTCCACAAAGCTTGAAGATGACTCATATGCAAAGCAGTGAGATCAGCTACACTACTCCTATTTGCTGCCTTTCTGGCTTTGAGATCACTTGTGGTGCTCGAATTCTCAGAGTCAGTTTTGAGTGAACTGGTGGTATTGTGTAGATCATTTAGTAGATTCCGCAGAACACGCATTTCACTCTTAAGCTTGTCGATTTCTTTTGAGATGAGGATAAATTGCGTTCGGTTTACAAACACATTCTTTTGTAAATCGGAGGAGGTTCGGTTACGGATCTCCTTGAGACGGCGTTGGTAGTCTCGGATTTCCTCATCCGAAGCATTCGCCAAGACCGTAGCGACAACTGGTAAAATTAACTATGAGCAATTCAACCAGGACAGGTAGAAATAGAAGTCATACATGTATCAGGATTAAATTTTGGGTCACGAAAGGTATCCAAGTCAAGATTTACCCCATCGGATCGCTCGGGCTGCTTCACAGGGAGTCGTGCACCAGCCCCAGCTGCAATCATGTTTTGTCCAGACGGCAAGTTTGGCATGGCTGGGGCATCACTGCCTGGCTCGCCGGGCATAGGGAACCGTGTAGACATTCGCCGTTTGACCAGATCGGCGACCTTGAAGAAATTGATTAGCTCGGTATAGCCCGTGGGGGCGCAGAGAAACCAACCATTTGTTTGTCTCTAACGCGAACCTGGGGAGGCCCCGAAGCTGGTCCAAGCTTTGCACCTGGCATTGGAGGCATGGGGACCTGTCTGCGTAGCCACATATTGTTAGCTTTGAGGAGCTTCAGAGAATGTGTTTTGAAGTTGGGTACCGTGGTGGACCGATGACTGGTTTCGCCGAGCGTTTGCCTTCACTCCGCTTCTTTCGAAGGGATAAGCCTTTGGATCGATCTTTATCCATTCTAGAGTTGGTGATTCGTAACTATGGTTGTGGTTGTAATGGGAACGGAGGTGAAGGGAGATTGGTGTTCGGTTCTGTGGTCAAAACCCGGAGCAGGGGCCTCCCAACTCTCATGATATGATGCTACAAGTATTTGGAACAATGACGCTCCCCGCAAGAGCCACCACCGGTAGGGATTTTCCAAGTCAAAAAAAAAAAAGAAGCTTGCATCAAGCATAAGCATTGCACATGAATCTGACCAATCTTTATCTCATATCTATCATATCGCATCCTCTCTTTCTAAACTAGGCTTCCGGTAGCTTTAAAATGCTGCTTACCCTGTGGCAATTGGCCGGGTAACTAAGAGCTACTGAAGACCATTTACTAAATGTAATTGAAGCATCAACCTCGTTCAATTTGTTCGCCCGCTATATACCCTTCATGGAGTCTCCTTTACCTCCCCTCCCCTCCGTGGTGGGCCCATATATTCTTCAGGATCTCGTTGATGACCTCCCAATAGGCACCCCAGAAAATCCCAACGCCGAGATTACTTGTTTAGAGTTCTGGGAAGAGAACCTCTATGTCGGAACGTCAACTCATGAGCTATTACATTTCGTCTCTATACCAGCTACTCCAGCCCCCAGCGCCTCTATAGAACCTCTGAAACCAATATACATGCTCGCTTCTCGGCCCCAGCCGCCTCCAACTTCATCTGCGCCTGCCATCTCGCCTTATATAAAGAAGATTCTTGTTCTCCCGACCACCTCCACAGCTCTTGTACTATCTTCTGCGGGCTTTCTCTCTTTCTACACCTTGCCGGAATTTTCACCAGTTTCTGGTGCCCCAAAACTGAAGGATGTTGCCTTTATTGGAGGGCAGGACTTGAATGAAGTTGAGGAGGAGAGGGTAGCTGCTGCTCAGGGGAGGCAGGTAAATATGGGGAGGGGGAAATTGATTGTGGTTCTTGCTAAGGGCAAGTTACGGATGATTCGGATAGGGGAGGCGGCCAGACTAGTCAAAGACATTGAGCTCAAAGCTCGCGCTGCTGAGGCTGTCAGAAGGAATATGATTGCCTGTATTTCTACGGCCGAGAATTATGCCTTGGTGGACGTCGATAATATTCGTCAAATTCCGCTATTTCCTATATCCTCCATTCCTGCAAGTGACCCTCCCAGCCCGACCGAATCAGGGTCAGATACCCCACAGCCCCTTTCACAGGCTTCAGGGTCCCGTGGCGGGACAGCTTCCGGGCCACACCCCCCTCGGACATCATCTCTCACTCCAAGGGAACGGAGAAATAGCTCTGCTACTGCTTCCAAAGAATCTAGCGCAACAGTTCATAATAGATCTAGTAGTACCGGCAGTGTCCGTGGGCAGACAATCAGGCAGGGTTCTCGTGGAAAGCTTCCAACCGCCCGGGGCGGCAAACCAATGTCAAAACCGACCCACCTATCACCTCCATCCCCAACTTCCTCTCGATCTCTATCACTATCTGCAGGTTCGCAGCCATCATCTCCAACGGCCATTTCCGAAACTGGTCTTGAGGCCCCTTCAAGCAGCAGCAAGGCTTCTTCCGCAGCTTCCTCAGCCACTCCAAGCCCAGGTTCAACTTCTCCTACAAAAACAGCGCCGACAGCATCCAAACCCCCAGCTAGGACTGGAACTACGACCTCAAAGGGGCCTTTGATGCCACATGTAGCGTCTCCTAGCCCCTCTGAGTTTCTCCTAACAACCGGCACCACATGGGAAGATCCTGGGGTGGGGCTATTCGTGAACGTAGAAGGGGACGTCACAAGGGGCACCATAAGTTTTGAGAAATATCCCGACGATGTAGTGGTACAGGGTCCTTGGGTAATTGCTGTCATAGCAAGTCGGGCCATCGAAGTGCAGAGGTGGAATATGGACGGCGGCGAAAATGAGGGGGGTGAAGAAAGAGGATTTCTAGAGATGGATGATAACGGATTTAAGCTTGGCCTGAGTGAAGTAATTGGATTGCCAGGGAGGGTAGTGGGCGCAGCCATGGCGATGTTAAGGCTTGAAACGCTTCATCTACGGCCCGGTCGCGACCCGGAAAATAGCGAATCGCCTGAGTTAAGTCGGCGGAACAACGAAGAAAGGGTAATTGCAGAGAGAATTTCGACTGTTGGGAGTAGTGTTGTGGCTTTCAAAGGAAAAAGAATATGTGCTTTGGTGGAAAGTCCTCTGGTACTGCGATTGGATTCATTATTGCCAACTTCCGAGGATGGCACACCCAAAACTAGGATTCGGAATGTTCTGAAGACTCTCCGCAAACTCGATGCCATCGAACCAACTACTGAACGGGGTTTTCATGAGGTTTCCTATATTCGTCAGAAATGCGGTATGCTTCTCTTGGGTGAGATGCTCAAATTAGAAACGTTCGAAGGGACCGACATCCAGCCAGACGAGATCATATTATCCGAGGAAGCGCTTATAGAGAGCGCCGTGGATCCCCGAGTTGTGCTAGCTATGTTTGGAGGTGGCTTCGTGGAAGATATTGTACTGGGCGAGGGAGGAGTATGGGTTTACGGGGGCATCAAGCTTCTCTTCGGTGAAATATGCGCTCAGCGTGCGGAGCGGCAAGAGGGCTATCAGAGAGATATACTACTACTCTTGAAAAGATACCTAGCCGTTTGGAGACGGAAGAAGGGATTCGGCAGTATTGCCCACGAAAAAGAGGTATTTGCCACAGTTGATGTCTCCTTGATCCGTGTTTTGTTGATGCTCGATTCTCCCGAGTATCTGCCACAGAAGGGATCAACTATGGTATCTGAGGGCAACGCACGAGGCGAGCTGTATTCATTAGTTGATCAAGATGTGGATGAATTCGAAGCTATATCAAACCTTCTTCGGAGCTTTGGCCGGCTTTACGTCCTAAGCATCCTACTTCAAAACAGGAAGATGTATCGAGAGGTGTTGGTCACATGGAAGAGAATTCTAGAGGAAGGAGACACAGCAGGAGAGTTTGAAGATGGGGAGGAGAAAGTGAGAAATTACCTTCTAAAGTTGAAAGATAGGTCACTTGTCGAGGAGTTTGGTAAATGGCTTGCCGCAAGGAATCCCAAATTGGGAACTCAAGTCTTCTCGGATAACAAAGCAAAAGCAAAATTCGAGCCGGAGAAAGTTTTAGAGATTTTAAAAAAGCATGCCCCAACAGCAGTTCGGATTTATGTTAGCCAGTTAGTCGAAAATGGAAACACAAAGTATGCGAACGATCTAATACTTCTGTACCTCGACGATTTAGTAAAGGTCCTCTGGGAGCTCCCCTCTGCATCTGAACGACTCAAAGACTCTTACGAGTCCTACCGAGCACTTACTTCACCAAAGCCAACATACCGAGAATTCATCGCAGACAACTCACTGCCACCAGTAGGAACGGATGGCGCAGGAGATACATTGGAGACAAACTGGTGGCACAATCGCCTGCGTTTTCTAGAACTTCTCAGTAGTGAAAGCCCTTACGACGTTTCAAAGATTTTCAGCAGCCTAGTTAGGTTTCGCGAAGTTTTAGTTCCAGAGATGGTAATACTCTACGGGAAAGAAGGGCGCCACGAGGACGCCATCCGACTTCTAACACACGGACTCAAAGACTTCGATACTGCAATAAATTATTGTCTCTTCGGGGGTCTATCTATATTCCAGACACGGGAAATCATCACGGACCGCGACGAACAGAAAACGCTCTTCGCTGTACTCCTTGGCGAATTCCTCAAATTAGAAGATTACCAGGAGCGCATGGAACAGACAAGAAACTTACTAGAGCGATTTGGTGGCTGGGTCGATGTAACCCATGTTCTTCAAGTTGTGCCCGACAATTGGAGTGTAGAAATGTTGAGTGGATTTTTGATGAGTGCTTTAAGAGGGTTGGTCAAAGAAAAGGCAGAGGCCAGTGTCATGAAGAATTTACGAAGAAGTGAGATTCTCAGGGTAGAGGCAGACTATGTTGCGCGATGTGACGATATTGGGCCCACTATTGAACGGTGATTCCTGTACTTTTCTTTCTTTCCTTATTAGCTTTCTTACCCCCCCGTTTCTTTTCTCGCTGGATAGGGCCTTAAGGTGGCGTTTTAGTTCATTACAATATCTCTTTTTTTTCTTTTTCGCAGAATTAGGTGATGTTACAAGAGGGTTATTGGGCTAGATAATGGGGATGGAAAAGATGGCTCTAGCAATGGTATGGTGCCAGTTTGCTTGTATTATATAGAAATAGTCACAGAAAAAGCCTTCACGATCTTTTTTTTTTTTTGAGGGTTCAAGTTCATTTTTCGGTGGAAATCTTGGTGGGCTTCTAAAGTTAGACGGGATCTCTACGGAGGGAGGAAAAGAAAAGAAAGTATAATAGCCGAAACAATTTCTAATCTTATTCCTCACGACAAAAATACCCCTCACTGCCTTCAAGGTAAGGGATAAATAAGTATGATATATAGTCCAGGTTGACAATTACAACACCCCGATGCCCCAGAGGAAGCCAAAGCCTTGGGGATCGGCCAGAGATTACTACCTAGCAGGTTACTGGCTGATATTATACAACGAACGTGAGTGTGTATCCGTTACAAAAGGTCCATAAAAGCCATGACAATGTTCCCCACGAGCCGTCCCGGCTCGCGGGGATGATGGGCCCAAGCCAGAGTTCCCTAGCAGTCACTCTTTGTCACTCGTTACATATACGTGCGAGGGCTTTTGAAGCTAGTGACCAGACAGTCCCTCTTCGTGCTAGATTCTATCTAGTGACGGATTTGGGAGTATGGGTCTTGGTTTAGAAGAGTGCGGTTTCGGTTACCAGCCTCTCTGGCTGTGTCTGGAAGACCCACACAATGTTTAGAGGATTTTGCTATTCTCTACTGGGCGGCCATCAAAACGCGAGTAGCAAGCAAGCACAGTTCTGGTGAACAGAGTGTATCGTATGACATAAAAAGGGGATTTTAGAGGAAAAAATGGTTAGGGATTCATTTTTTCTTTCTCTTGCCTCCTGTAATAGAGAGTATTAATTTTTAGCCTTGGAAATGTCTAAGCGTATCTGTGGTGGTGGTGGTGGCAGTTGACTCTAGCAGAGCACTCTCTTATCATTCATCGCCTTGGGAAATGAATTTTAAGTGTGAAGCAATAGCACTCGAGTCCCGTACGTACTCAGACACAGCATCGCCCTGCCACAAGTACCTGATAACTGTGCATAAGAATTCCCAATATAAACATTATACACGATCACACTACAACCCATAATGGAAACCCACCCATCATCTATCACACTAAAATAAAACAAAAAAAATAACAATTACTTTTCCTCCCACCCAACACAAAACCTCTGACCTCGGCCAAACCAACCCCCAACTTAAACTACAAACATAGCAACCACAACAGCAACAACAAACCCAAGAAATCTGGGGCAGTGATGACCCGTGAGATGTGATGATGCAGGCGAGCTCAGCGGCAACAGCGGGTTCGGCAGTTAGGGGGAAAGGGCCGGCTGGATTGCTATTACTGTTGGCGATAGTGTTTGTGTTAGTGGTGGTGACAGTATTCTGATTCGGTGCGGGACCGAGAGCAGGTGCTTGGTGGATCAGCGCGGGTAGGGGACTGGAGACACGGATGTGATTAGAGTTGGGAGGGGCACTGGGATACTAGCGGAGCTGGGGCTCTGGGGCGGTTGATATCATTGTTATTGTCAATGTTGGCGTTGTTTTAGGTGTTGGTGTTAGTAAACTTGTTTCCATCGGCAGCCGGTAGAGCTACAATAGTAGAACGGTGGGAACCGGAGGAGGGGGAGGGGACAGCTCCTAGATGCAAGATGGTCGACGGATCAGATTCCGTGAAGCTATGTAGACTATACTGTACCTTCAGTCATTAGTTATTTGCTAATTGTAGCTAACTACTCACGGGATCATCTTACACAATCCCATCCCTGGCACATGGGGCATCTGCTGCGAGCCAGGTTTCTTGGCAGCCCACTCCTAAACGGCCAGCACTCGACGCCTCAAGAGCACAAGATATCACTCACAGAAGGCGGTGGGGAAGATCCCAACTCTCGGTTCTCTAAGCGGATGATCGGTATTGCAGTCTCCGACTCTACCGATACCATCGAAGCATCCAAGGATGACAGGAGAGGTTGAGGTCCCGGGACAGTAATCTCCGAAGGGGCTTGGACAGCGGATGTTGCTCCCATCAGATAAACATCAGCCATTGTTACTGCACACATTAAAGCAAAGTAATAGAGGAAACCTTACATCTCGGCTGGAGCGAGGGTGTGGGTGCCGGTATGAGGCTCCTAAAGGATGGTTCAAGAAGTTAGAGTATTAAATGCAAGGGTCACTTAACACACCCCAGATTGTGGAGCGGCAGTATTGTTTTCGAAAGCTATCATACAAGGTTATGTTGGAATTCCCCTATCAACGGCCGTCAGGAACCAAAACCTGCTTCACCATCATTGGCAGACAACCTACAAACTGGTTACGCTCTATTACTCCCTCTCCACACTCATACCAGCTATCATTGTATTACCACGCGAATATAATCCTTGGTAAATAAAAGTTACATCAACACTATTTGATGATTGCAACATTTTCTCAAAGAATCGGGTAAAATTTGACAGACTAAGTATACAGACAGCTCACATAAATACAGTATAGTAACACCATGATTCCCTCTATCCCATCCATCCGCCCATACCATCTAACAGTAAAGAAATTCAAGTGGCCAATGCCACGTTAACCATGATGAACGCATACCGCTAGCAGTCTCAAGCGGATACTTATTTCGCCCTCCGCCTTGGCCTCTGGGTCTGGCCAGTTATCCCTGAACCCACATCATCGGATTTGATCAGAAACTCGTCTGTGTCAGTATCTAATTTTCCCCTAAGGACACTAAGAGCGATAATTCCGGTGGAAAATACTGCCCATCCGGACTTTGCCAAAGTGTTGACCTCATTATCCCCTTTTTCGCTCCCAAGAACTAGCGTCTGCTCTCCGTCCTTCTTCACACCCTTAGGCGCCTTCTTCGCAATGTTTCCGGCACCGGCGGCCCTCAGCATCTCTACCAGACTTTCCTCCTGTTTCCCAGCTTTGAGCTGGGAGACCAGAGCCAAGGTGATATTAACATTCCAACCCTTGAGAACAGAGTTCTCACCTTGCCGACCTCTTTTAACGGCGGCAGCTAAATTGAAGCCCCATTCTTTCTCGTGGAGCGGATCGTTCGGTATATATGGCTCAGGATCTTCGCTTATTAGTGTCCAATAAATGAGGATAGCCAAATCAATAGAACAACATACCCAAAAAATAGCCGACCTCTTTGCTATCAATCAACCATTGATCCTCAACCACAGTTTTGCCCAAGGCAACACCGATTGTTAGTTTAGGCGTTCTCTTCAACTCACCAGGGCCTACTACTAGAAAGTTGACACTTGGAGCGCTGACGTTGTCCATTTTCTTAGCGGTGGCAGTGCGAAGGAACTTTTCGATATCCTAAAACAATAGGACAATCGCGTTAGTAGCATACTTTACATATTTCATCAGCTGGAGGTCAAATACCTTCCTGCCATCGAGGCCGCTGTTGCTAAAGACAATCCTAGGTGCATCTCCCTCATATCTCTCGCGAGTTCTAATGCTAATACTAAGGCCGTCTCCCTGGTTCAGATCTTGCTCGCCATTTAGGCTGACCTCCTCGCTTGCATTCCTCGAGCTGGTTCCTCTCTTCCTAAGAGGAGCTTTCTTCGGTTTTGCCGTGCTCTTCTTGCCTATTGATTTCGGGGCCTTGATCTCAACTCTGTCCAAAGTTTGAGTCTGAGTTTGCGTATCTGAAGGGACCGTGTACTGAGTATCGCCACCTTGTGGAATCTCTATCGGAGGTGAAACCGCCAATGACTTTCTGGTTCTTACGCCTTTTCTCGTAGCAGGTTGGTTGGCATGCTTTGGCTTTGGCTTTCTAGCCTCAGGTTCTTCTGTAATCTCCCGTGAATACCGACCCCCACCAGGAGCCCCTGCGTGTTCTTGAGATTCCCGGTGTCCTACAACCGCTGGCAATTCTTCGGGCGCCACACCGGCACTTAGTTCCTCGTCAGATGGCTTCTTCCGGCTTTTACGCTTTTGTGTTTTCGCAGGTGCAGTCAGTTCAGCCTCCCTTCCTGGGGCAGAAGACTCCTCATCTTGGAGCTCATGGGACTGTTGTTGGACCTGTGGATCTTCCTCCTGTGGAGGAGACCCGAGAACAGCCCCTGGAACTTCGTCTCCCGAATCCTCAGGCTGACTTTGTACGATTTTTCGGCCTCTTAACCCTCTACGAGCTGGGGTAATAGTCGCCTGATTGTCGACAGTCCCCTTCACAGGGATATCTTGGAGTACGGGCCCTGCTTTCCTTCGCTTATTTGTGTCCTTTCTGGGTGTATTTTTTTTACGCCCTTCGTCTTCGCTAGCAACGATTTCAATCGGCGACTCGAACGCTTTCCTCTTCTTTTGATGTAAAGGTGTAGACACATTCTTATCAGCATTTCCGTCAGACCGGTCCCCGTGCTTTCGATCTGCAGGACTCTGCTCTGGAGATTTTTTGGCGCTGAGAGGCGACCTCGTAAGCCCCTTTTTACTATAAGTGCGACCCGGTGTGGTAGACTTCATATGTTCTTCATAAAGAAAGGCCTCAGGAAGAGATTCGGTCGTCTTTGCAGTATGAATACGGTGCTCCTTCTTACTTGCTCCTTCGGCCACCTCTGCGCTATCGTCCATCGAAGGTTTCCTTGCATCAGGGCCAATTGTAGATTCAAGTGAGGAAGGCGATTGAGGATGGTTCTCCTCCTCGCCATCAGGTTCCCCCAGAGGCGTGAGGTTACTAAAAGCAGAGCCCGTTGCTACAAGACCCCTTTCCTCAGAAATCTCTTCTCCAGGCCTTGCGACAATAATGTCAGATTCAAGTGAAGTTGACTCGGGTCGCTTTCCCTTCGATCTTGATACAAGGTATCGTGGAGCTTCATCTTCTTCGGATGTGCTAAGTTCGGGGTCAGCAAAAATAGGGGATTGTGACGTCATTCCCTCGTTTGCTTTTCCATCGTCATGACCAGCGAAGATTAAGCCGGACTTTGGAAGGGCAGTCGCCAACTTTATTTCAGCGGATTGGTTTCCAGGGGGTAAAGAGTCGTTGCCCATACTCGTATACGAGTCTTGTGCTTTCGGAGTACGACCAGAGCTCATTGGATTGAAAAATCGAGACTTCACAGGTGTTTCAGTAACAATAGTTTCCTCAGGATTGGTTTCAGGAATCACTGGCGTGGAATCTCTGTAACCAATGCCGTGGTGAACTGTGGTAACCACTGGATCTTGCATGCTCTGTTCAACCTGGATGTGAGGGTCATCGTCAATTCCCATAGAGATGTCACCTTCTTTATCAATTCGATCTACCGAACTTGTTGGGAGGGCTCTTGTAGTAGAAATCGGCGAATCGCCTAAATCCAACTGAATCTTTTCCCCGTCGACGCATAGAAAACAGCTGTAATCTAATCCCCAAAACTTATGTACTTTGGGCGGATGCGAGAGCTGAATTCGCCGTTTAATAGGGGATGAGAGGTCTCGGGTTATAAACGGGGCCTCCTTTAGAGAATATATTGCTTCGACGGATACATCAGAATCTTCAGAAATATCTAAAATTCCGGAAGGAAAAATTAGCGGAACCTCTCAAGATACGCCATCGAGGTGGGGGTAATTATACGGATAGCGGCTAAAACCATCGGTCTGTCATAGCCAGAAGACTCATCATCCACAGGATCAATCTTTAAACCATGATTTCCGTCCCGCCAAACAAAATAAGACTGCGGTTTCCCAGCTTCGCCGCCAGCCAGTGATACCCAAGAAGATGTGGGATCGGGATCGGCAAAGTTAAGTCGAATTCTTACCAAAGAGCTCATGATTCAAGACTCATAAGAAACAAATCTAGATCAGAAAAGCTCGGGGGGATTAAAGATGTCCGAATGAACAGTACTCGAGTGCTGTATTGATTTTGTCGTGTTTGATGGACAAAGGCTGGAGGGGGAGAAACAAGTTTACCGTAAGTTACGAAACAAGAGAATCGCGACTCGCTGGGGCCTTGGCAAATTTTAGCTATGCCATCCGGTACTTGGCATTCATAAAGTATTCGGACGCTTGGCTTAATTAATGCCTAGGATGGTGCCAAGACGTCCGTACACTTCACGAGGCTGTAAGTATCAAACTGCATCCGGAGTGCATGATACTTTAGCTCGCGTCGCGTCACTCGCAAGCTCTTTCGCGCGCGTGAAATAGTCTACCTGTCCAGTTGTAGCCTGCCTGAAGGGCCCAGCAAGACCAATTCAGAGTTACCCTGCCTTTGCGGGTGCACCAAACAGATATTCAATCCTCTCTCTTGAGCACCTAGGCTCTCTGTTTGTAATCATCGCCACCACCATACTATTTATCATACCTCGCAATCTCTCTCCATTTCCCAACTCACGCATTCTTTGTTTGGCACAAGACAGTGAATATGGCCAACTACCTCGCCTCTATCTTCGGTACCGAGCAGGACAAAGTTAACTGTGCGTTTCCCTCGCACCCCTGGTCAAGAGTTTACTAACATTTTTACTGCCAGGCTCCTTCTATTACAAGATTGGTGCTTGTCGCCATGGCGATCGCTGCTCGCGCAAGCACGTTAAGCCTTCGTATTCTCAGACAATTTTACTCCCAAACCTCTACCAAAACCCGGCGTTCGACCCGAAGAACAAGATGAATCCCTCACAGCTACAGAACCATTTCGACGCCTTCTACGAGGACTTTTTTTGCGAAATGTGCAAGTACGGTGAGGTGGAGGAGGTTGTTGTTTGTGACAACAACAATGACCGTACGTGATTGGCGTCCTGGTATTAGATGTCAGTGCTAATAATGCGGAATAGATTTGATCGGCAACGTCTACGCTCGGTTCAAGTACGAAGAGGATGCTCAAACTGCCTGCGATGCCCTAAACGCAAGATGGTACGCCGCCCGTCCAATCTATTGTGAGCTGTCACCCGTCACAGATTTTAGGGAAGCTTGCTGCAGGTTGAACAGTGGCGAAGGTTGTGTCAGAGGTGGTTTTTGCAACTTCATCCATAGGAAGGAGCCCAGCAAAGACCTTGAACGCGAGCTGGAACTTGGGATGAAGAAATGGTTGCGTGCGAGAGGCAGAGATAGGCGCAGCGTATCGCGCAGCATATCTCCTAACGGAGAATCCAGAAGGCGTAAAGAAGCCTAAACCCCCAGCTCAGAATCGCCCCCGGTGTCTTTGTGGCCTGCTTTGAGCTTGCTTATCACTAGAGCGGATATGTACTATAACTGTTTTTAGGTCCTTAAGGTTATTTTTTTGTGATCCTGTCCTGCCATCGTCCCCGACCTATAGCTACCCTAAATCAAAAAATTTCAATCCAAACAAGACCATGTTCAGAATGCTCCCCTTCACGGCGTTTTGTTACAAATGTAGTATTATCCCCTTTTCAAGCCCCCCCTCCTCTACTGTATCACATCTAGTCCAAGAGTATTCACTGTAGTATTTGTTTATGACCTGTGTCCTTCTCATGTAATACGGTAATGTGTTGTTCCTCTTATCATTTTTAGTGACTGTTGAGCAGAGCACAATCAAAGCTTCTGGTTTCACATTTGCGACTCAAACAGATCCTGGGCCTTTGAAATAGTAAGCCATACAGTCTCCTACACTGGGCTAAGCACCTTAATGGGCAGTATATCCTTGGGCAAGCAGAACCCTTTGTTTCTCAGCCCAATGCTAGTCAAGAGTGGTTTACTGCACACCGACACTACTTCTCGAATCGTAAAGTGCGCGCCACACTAAGCCTCGTAACCCCCGCGACAAAGTGCCAAAAACTTGTGGAAGACCCAGATCAATGATCCACTCATTCCTTAGCGTTCACACCCTACTTGTTATTCAGAGCTTACGAGACAAGTTGCTTAGCGGTCCCATTGCTGCCGCGGCAGTCCAAGCAGAGGTAGAATAGATTGTAGATCGAGTACGGGTGGGTGACTGTCGTCGCAGCCCCAGGAGGTTTAGGAGGAGGGGACTCTGAAATCTGGTAAGTATGATATAATACATGTACTGTATTATATGAGGCTGTATAAGTTAAAACCTGACTATCGGGCCTCAACCACAAAACATTTATTTTGGCTTAGCCATCTAGCTAGGCCTATAGAGTATGTATTCAGTGGCTCAGAAAATATTATTTATCAATTGAT
>Ga0307509_10001303_pt1 | contig 42308 bp, 44 predicted proteins | sample 10_EM_MG_FD_202245 | JGI IMG/M metagenome (GOLD analysis project Ga0307509, IMG submission 202245) | Populus trichocarpa ectomycorrhiza microbial communities from riparian zone in the Pacific Northwest, United States - 10_EM | ecosystem: Host-associated > Plants > Roots > Unclassified | place...
TTCCTTTTGTCAGTGGGAGGTGGTTGTAGGGTTAACATTATGGAGGGTGAGGGCACTTCGTGTATCTTAGCACTAGTATAGGTAGTCAGGCCCAACCATCGGAGGCAACCATCCGAATCCACCATCATAAGCTGTGCGACGAAGCCCTGGAGGAAGATACTGCCATTGCCTGTTTTTACTTCGACTTTGCCTCCCGGAATGAGCAGTCGCCAGTAAACATGCTCGGTTCCCTGCTGCGTCAGCTTGTTAGTGGATTGGAGGGAATTCCTGAAGTGGTAGTTGGGGATTTTCGAGACCAGAAAAAGGTTATCGGGGGTAGGGGACTACAAGTATCAGGAATTTTGAAGATGCTCCGGAACATCACGACTAGGAGGCGAACATTTATATGCATTGACGCACTAGACGAATGTGTGCCAGAGCATCGGATCGTAATTCTTGAATCGCTACGAGAGATCATGCGGGAGTCCCTCGATACCCGAGTATTTGTTACTGGAAGATCGCATATCAGAAGTGAGATCCAACGGCAATTGGATGGAGTAGCAACCTTTGTATTAATAGAGCCTACGGGAGACGGTATTATTAAGTATCTACGCGAGAAACTCAGGAAGGACACTACGCCGGAGATGATGAATAGCACATTGGAGGCAAATATTATGGAAAGCATTCCCGGATTAAGCTCCGAAACGTATGTAGAAATCAGTGAGAGGGGGAAGCTACGCATGCCACCTCGCATTAATAGCTGATATATTCAAGTCTAGATTTCTACTAGCATCTCTTCACATCGAAGCGATCCTTCGAGAAACCAGTATTGCTCGCCGTGGAAAAAGGCTGGAGGCAGTGAAAGATGGGGCAGGGTTAGGAGATGCTTATGGTGCAACCCTGGAGCGAATAAAGGCGCAGGGTGGGGAAAAGAAAAAACTTGCGATAGCCGCCCTCACCTAGATTTGTTATGCGGAACGGCCGTTACAGGTGGATGAGCTACGTCACGCGCTGGCAGTGGAGATAGGAGCGACGGATTTCGACTACGAAAATGCTCCTTCTGTAGGTGCATTACTAGGTTGCTGCCAAGGACTGATTACTGTTGACAAGGAAGCTTCAACAGTCCGGTTAATCCACTCTACTGTCCGAGAGTATCTCTGTGCTCAGCCAGACTTCTTTAGCCAACCTCACTCGGTAATTGCAGAAACCTGCTTGGCCTATCTGAATTCACAACAGATTAAAAACCTCCCGCCCCATCCTCCCCCAGGCCACCAAATCATGCCATTCCTCAAATATTCTTCGAGGTATTGGGGAACATATGCGAACAGGCAACTCTCAGACCGGGCAAGGATCCTTGCTTTAGAACTCTTGAATCGCTACGAAGACCACGTATCCGCTGTATCTCTTTTAAAACAGGTACTACATCCAAGATATGTCGCAGGGATAGGTGTTTCCCCGAACTTCTCTGGATTGCATTGCGCGTCTTTCTTCGGGATTGTTGAACTAGTGACTGCGTTTACGAATGCGAAAGGTTGTGAGATCAATCAAGCCGATTGCGCAGGCAATACATCGCTCTTATGGGCGGCGGAGAACGGGCATGATAGAGTGGTCAAGCTACTGCTAGAACGGGAAGATATCGGCCCCAACAGGCCCGATAACCAAGACTGTACACCACTCTCGTGGGCAGCCCATAACGGACATGATAGGGTTGTGAAGTTATTATTAGACAGGAAAGATATCGATCCCAACAAGCCAGATAACCAAGGCGGTACACCGCTCTCGTGGGCCGCTAACAACGGGCATGAAGGGGTTGTCAAGCTGCTTCTTGGCCGGAAAGATGTCGACCCCAATCATCCCGATGAGGATGATCGAACACCACTCGGATGTGCTGCTGTCTGGGGACATGAAGGGGTTGTAAAGTTGCTGCTGGGGCGGAATGATGTTGACCCGGATCATCCGGGGGAGAACAAGCTAACACCACTCCGATCCGCTGCTATAAAGGGGCATGAAGGAGTGGTCAAGCTACTGCTGGAACGTGGAGATGTCGACCCCAATCGCCCAGATGAGAATGATCGAACACCACTCGGATGTGCTGCTGTCTGGGGACATGAAGGCGTTGTCAAGCTGCTGCTGGGACGGGAAGATATTGACCCGGATCGCCCGGGGAAGAACGGTCTAACCCCACTCCGGTCCGCTGCTATAAAGGGGCACGAAGGAGTGGTAGAGCTACTGCTAGAACGCGGAGATGTCGACCCCAATCGCCCAGATGCGAATGATCGAACACCACTCGGATGTGCTGCCGTCTGGGGACATGAAGGCGTTGTCAAGCTGCTGCTAGGACGTGAAGATGTCGACCCGGACTGCCCAGGTAAAAAAAATAGAACGCCCCTCCGGTCTGCTGCTATAAAGGGCCACGAGGCAGTCGTTAGGCTACTGCTCGAGCGCAGGGATGTCGACCCCAATCGCCCAGATGTGAACGATCGGACGCCACTCGGATGTGCTGCCTTCATGGGACACGAAGGGGTTGTCAGGCTACTGCTTAGACGGGAAGATGTCGATCCCGATCGCCCGGGTAAGAAAAAGCGAACACCACTCCGGTCCGCTGCTATAAAGGGGCACGAAGGAGTGGTCAAGTTATTGCTGGAGCGGAAAGATGTCGACCCTAATCGCCCAGATGAGAATGATCGAACACCACTGGTTTGTGCTGCTGTCCGGGGGCACGAAGGCGTTGTCAAGCTACTGCTGGGGCGGGAAGATGCTGACCCGGATCGTCCAGGGAAGAACAATCTAACACCACTCCGGTCCGCTGCTATAAAGGGGCACGAAGGAGTGGTAAGGCTACTGCTGCAACGCGGAGATGTCGACCCCAATCGCCCAGATGGGGATGGACGAACACCGCTCGGTTGTGCTGCTGTCGAGGGACATGCAGGGGTTGCCAAGCTATTACTTGGACGGAATGACGTCGACCCCAATCGCCCTGATAAGATTGATCGAACACCACTCGGGTGTGCTGCTGTCGAGGGACATGAAGAGGTCGTCAAGCTACTACTCTGCCGGAGAGATGTCGACCCTGACAGGCAAGATGAGCAAAAGAGCACACCACTCTCGTGGGCCGCTAATAACGGACACGGAGGGGTTGTCAAGCTGCTACTTGGCCGGGAAGACGTCAACCCCAATCACCCAGATGAGAATAATCGAACTCCACTAGGGTGTGCTGCTTTCGAGGGACATGAAGAGGTTGTTAAGCTACTGCTCAGCCGAGAGGATATAGAACCTGATAGGCCAGATCACAAAGAAAGTACACCACTCTCGTGGGCCGCTAATAACGGACATGAAGGGGTTGTCAAGCTACTCCTAGACCGTGATGATGTCGACCCCAATCGCCAAGATGAGGACGATAGAACACCACTCGGATGTGCTGCTCTCTGGGGGCATGAAGGGGTTGCCGAGCTACTAATTAACCGGGTAGACATCGATATCAACCGTCCAGATCACGATGATCTAACACCCCTTGGGTGTGCCACTATTGCAGGGCATGAAGGTGTTGTCAATCTTTTGCGAGCTCGGGCGTCTATGGAAGGCGTAGATGCGCAACCACCCCACCAGCTATGGATGAATTAGCTCCGGGTAGAAACCGGAGCTCCCAATTGACTATGCTCAAATCGCATGGGATTCCTCGCTTTCTAGAGCCAACCTTACTCCACCTCCGGGAGCCTTGTCTACACTATTACAGCCATTACAGCCCTCCCTACTTCACCTGTCTGTCCTTTACGCTAGCCCTAAAGTGTGATCTCGAAGTCCTCTCTCTAGCTGTTATTGGTTGAAATCCATTTGTATGTAAAACTAAACCTACCCCGCCCCCGAAATATCCCAATACTTGTTAACATTTGTGAGTACAGCCGCGCAAAGTTTTGTTCATTCCATTCAGCATGCAGCATGTAACAACTGTCAGCTTACGCCATTTATGCGGATCACCATTCCCCGGTGGAATATACCCGATGTTACAAAATTTCCCTCTTCTATGTTTCCTTATGTACCGATATTTCCCCCTTGTTTTCAGCTACTTGCCATGGGTGGATATATTGATAGATAGATGAACTGTACACATACCTCTCCTTTCCTATACTAGAGTGACCAGACTAGGCATTCCCGAAGCTAGCATAAAAAGAGAATCAATTCTAAACTTCGTGATTCCCGGAGGGTGTTTCTCTAATATATACAATATCCATCTGCACTTGTTAAGTGTAATATCTTCCATCCTCCTGAACACCCTCCGAATTCCTGCTTCTCCCACTTTAACTACCTCGAGATATATCTCTTCGCCATGAGGCGCCGGAGGAGAATCATTAAACACTTAACTCTAATACAGTGGCGCAGTTTGAGTTGGGCAGTTTAGGGAAACTATTGGGAAACGCACATTTGTGGGTAACCCCGGGCTCTCAATATAGATCTTGCTGCTTGGCAGCTGGCATGTGTGCTGAAAGTTGAAGTACGATCATACTCATCCCATTAAGATATTCTGAATTACTTGTGATTAACTTAGACTCTGACACACTGATTATTGTCCTGCCATCTCATACGCCTTCCCAGAGTGGCCTCTTCTCGGCCATATTGCTCTCCGGGGTTCGGTGGGGTTTAGCGTTGAGTCGGGAACAGATCTTGATAATACTGCCCCATTGTCAGTGATCCTAGGTACACTTCTTTTATTATGTCGCAACAGCGAATCAAGAGGTTGCAGCTTACAATTGCCCTTTTGCAACAATTGAAGTCACATGCAGTCAGGTTCTTCTAATACATATCAGAGTTGACATATCTCCTGAAATCCAAGCCCAGTTCAATCATAGTCGATCACTCGGAAGTCTGCATACATCTGACGTCTGGCCAAAGAGTCAGATAAGCGTCAGAAACCAGACTATCGTCCACCGTCTGGCTACTCCAGCCCCCGCAAAATCCCCGGCCATCCCAGGGCCCTACAGGACTAGCCACTTTCAAACGCTGCTGCTAGGGCGATGCCATGCTACGGCAACACAGTATCCCCCCCCTCTGATAAGGAAATTTAATTTGATAGTACCTACACTCCTTTGAGTATATTAAAGATAGCACAGTATCCAAAGATTGATCTGGTAAAAGTTATCTTTTAAGCGGTTTGAAAATATTTGTAGGAATCAGTAAATATCTGTAGGTATAGTATTCGCTGGTATCTCGTGATATCGGCCTGTTAACGAAACTGTAGAGCAATAATGGCTGATAGTGGTGGGAACTAGGGGTATTTAGGATTAGGGATCGAATATTGTGTGCGAAGAATTCCCAAGCGTCCTGTCAGCCCTGTAGGCACCTACAGGACTCCAGTCCTGGGCTTCCTGGGCGTCTGTCTCAAGGTGTAGGGCAAGGGCGTCCGTCCGTTGGGAAAGACTAACAGCAACCTCTAAGGCCCTGTTCGGTTGTGATGGGACCGCTCAGTTGTCCCATACAAATGACCGTTTCAAAAAGGAGAGAAGGCCATTTTCACAGCAGAAACGGTCGCCCAACGGAACGGAACCATTGGAACCGAACAGGGCCTAAAAGAGGGTGACTGCAGGTCCCACAGTCCTCTACCGATCGGTAACTCCTGAACGTTACCTGTAGTCCTCGCCCGTCATCTATGGAGTAACCCCATCGTGGTATCTTAGGTTAGGGCACACTTGTGATAGTGTGCAGGGCTATCGCCATGCCGAGGGTGACTGGGGTTTCTAGTATTTGTGTGACAGAGCCCACTGTGCAAGTGGCTACCACGAACTGTATTCAGTCTCAGCTCCTTTCCCCTCTCTATTCATCGACCCCATACCTTCGCGTTTGCCATACATCGAATATCCAGCATATTTTAGCTTTCCTATCACACCTCGTTCCGGGTCTTTCTCATGACTACAGCCTCACAGCAGTGTCACAGCTGTGCTTGTACGGCGGCTATTTCCTAGCGCTCGACCAGACCTCCATAAGATATCAACCCTAACAAGCCTGATGACTAAGATAGTACATCACTCTTGTGGGCCGCTAATAGCGGACATGAAGGGGTTGTCAAGCGACTACCCGACCGGAAAGATGTCGACCCCACTCACCCTGATAGGTATGGTCAAACCCCACTCGGGTGGGGTGCTAAGAAGAGATATGAAGGAGTGGTCAATCTATTACTAGGATGGGAGGATGTTGGCCCCAATCGTCCAGATGAGGGTGGTCGAAAACCACTTAAATGTGCTGTTGTGAATGGATATGAAGGAGTCATTAAGCTTTTGTAACCCAAGATGACCATTGAGAGCGCAGATGCGCGGCCATCTCTCCAGCTGTGACGAAATTCACACCAAGGAGAAACTGGAACACCCAATTGATTACGCTCAACTCTCTTGGAATTCCCCGCTCCCTAGCCCCATATTTACTCAGCTTCCGGGAGTCCTGTTGGCGCTGTTACACCCAGCACCACCCTCCCTAGCTCCCCTATGTATCCTTTACGCCAGTCCTCAAACATGATGTCGAAGCTCCTGCTGCCTGTTTTTGGTTGAAATCTAGTTGGCAAGTAAAATTACACGCCCCTCCCCCTCCCCCTCCCCGAAATCTCCTAATACTTATTCACCTTTATGAGGAAGCCACGCAGGCCCCCCCTGACCCCGCCCAGCATGTCGTAGTTATTGACTTGCGTCATTTATCTTAATCCCCAATCCCTTGTGGACTCGACCCCGTGTTACAAAATTTCCCTCATACTTGTTTCTTTATCCACTGGTATTTATTTCCCCCTTGTTTTTCGGCGACTTGCCATAGATAGATAGATAGATGAGTAAACTGCACATATATTGTCCTTTGTGATATTAGAAGAGCTCGAATAAGCGTTCCAGAAGTTGATAGCGACACTCTGATGGCAGCTCGCTCACAACCCAATGATAACTGGGGTAGCGTAGGTAACGGCGCGAAGCACGGAGAAAAGCACGTAGGTGGTGGTTCCCGTATGTGATGATAATGATGTGGATGTTCGATGTACGATACAGGAAGCTCTCTACTGGTAGCTCAGACTAGATACAGAAGAGAACAAAACAGGAAAAACCCACACAACGGGAAAAACCCCCCAAGTGGCAGTCACGACCCTAAACCGGTCGTACCCCAGACTAACTATCATACCCTAACAACTATGGGATTCCAGCTATCAGAAGCTACCCTAAAAGGGGTTCAACCCTACGCGCTTTGATTCCCGGATGATGTTTTCCCTGCAGATTATATTACTCATCTGCACTCGAAAAATATAATACCTTCCATTTGATCGACCCCTCCAAAAATCCCTACCCCCCCTACCTTACCGACCAGGGAACCCACCTCCTACTCTGCGGCACACAACCGGGATCATTAAATTAACTCCCGGGTAGTAAACAACAGTATAATTATACCTCCCCCCCTCTCCAATCCAGTATTCCCAGCCGCTCAGTCCGTCCGTCTTCGGGGGAGGACGGGACGGACTACGGCTCATGGTCCATCTTTTTTAGGGGTGGTAGGATGGACTACGCCCAGTGAGGTGAGGACCGGATGGATTGTAGGTGACTATGGTCCTAGCGCTTGGACCTCTGGTACAGTACTAGCAAAGCTGAAATCATGAACCTCCAAACGAATCATTCCAGCATCATGAGATATCACTCATGCCATCCCCACTCCCTACCCTAAACTAACATTTCTGACTCTGTAGGGCCTGCCGTCCGGTCCAAGGAAGGCAGTCCTGCACTTTGACTGCCCACTAGTGCGAACACGCGGGAGTCTTTGATGGTAATCCAAGCTGCAACCGCCCATATTCTTTCAGATTGGTGATGGTCTATTATGCGCTGTTTGAGAGGGCATTTTCCGGGAAAGTTGGGGTGATCAAATCCAAAAGTAATCCTTAGGGTTTGAACACAAACTTTAGCATTTGACAGTGGCGAGAGTCATATAGGAGGAGGGGAGGCACCAGTCGGCTGAAATGTTGGTTAAATTTCTCCTTTGGTAGCCGTTCTTCTAGAATAGGTATATAGTGACAAAATTCTAAATAGAAGTGTGCACTGATTGAATGAGAAGGGTATGGAGGGGTGAAACAATTATATCAAAGACAGACTTACAATTCAGTAACCTGTGCTTCCGACAATTGTGGGCGGAGGGGACCCCGCTAGAGAAAAAAAAAAATCCCAATACTTCCGGCATTTTTTCTCAACACGATCATTCTATTTCCTTACTAATCAGTCCCCCCTTCACTCCCCCACTTTGACCATTCATCAGCCCCTCTTCTCATCTCTTTTGCAGAGTCCCTAACTACGGGGAATTCCCCGATACCTTCTAGCATTTCTACCAATCAGTGTTCCCAACCGTCCAGTCCGTCAGTCTTCGGGTGAGGACGGGACGGACTACGGCTCATAGTCCGTCTTTTCGAGGATGTAGGACGGACTACGCCCGGGAAGGTGAGGACCGGACGGACTATAGGGGACTATAGTCCTAGCGCTTGGACCTTCTGTACTAGCCAAGTTGAGATCATACACCTCCAAACAGATTCTTTTCACCCCATGAGACATCACTCGTGCCGTCCCCTGCAGTCCCCCGCCGTCCCTCGCCGTTACCGGCCGCCTTCGACAGTCCCTGGCCGTCCTCAACCATCCCCGGCAGTCCTCGGTCAACACCTGCCGTCCCCTACCATCCCCTGACCTGAACTAACATGTCTCACCCTCTAGGGCCCGCCGTCCTGCCCTTAGGCCTCCCCGGACGGTTGGGAACACTGCTGCGGACTCAAACACTACAGTTGGCCAATTGGTTATAAGATGGCGTGACAAAGGTTCAAATCATGTATCCACTTCTGTTTGGCCCGCAGACCTGAAAACCTTGCCAGCACTTTCTTTATAAAATGGCTACGAAGACCCATTAAGGAAACCTTGACTATATGGATGCAGGCAAATCTCCTTTGGGCTAGTACATGAACTACCTACAGTCCAGCGAATAGTACGTTTTGAAATTTCAAAAAATTAAACAGCATTCATTCGTCCCCAAAAGACTACTTTAGTGTTATGTAATAGTGTAGCCTCTATGAGCCCATGAAAGACACAATATAAAAGAACGAAAAGCGCTGAAACGATGCTTATTGAGCTAGGTAACCACACTTAGACTGAGACCTTCAGAGCCACCACCACCATTTGCGTTCTATGGCACTGATGCAACGATCAAGCTTGGAATCTAAAAGATCGATCCTAGCCTGAGTGGCAGAGTTTAAGTAGCCGATTCTCATCTGAGTTGCTTCTTCTGAAGATTCCATCTTCAACATGGCTAGCTTCTCAGAATTTTCAACTGTTTCACCTACATAAGACTTCATCCGCGTTTCCTGCACAACATCATACTGGTAGACTTTGAAAATTGCCTGAAACAATTAGTATTAGTAACAAATACAGAAATGATAGTGAGAAACATACTCAATGAACCCAAGCGTCCAGTCCGTCCTTCCTCGGGTCCGGACGGGACGGACGGCAGTTCCTGGAAGGGCGTCCTTCCGGATGACGGCCCGGGACGGACGGGCGGGCCCTGCAGGTAATTGGCTAGGACTGCATAAGACGGGTGAGGACTGCAGATGACGGGTGAGGACTGCAGGTAATGGACGGGCCCTATAGGTAATTCGCGAGGACTGCGGATGACGGGTGAGGACTGCATGTACCGTTCGGGAGTTACCGATCCGTAGAGGACTGTAGGGACCTACAGTCACCCTCTTAGACGGTAGTCTTTCTCAAAGGACGGACGCCCTTGCCCTACAGCTTGAGACAGACGCCCGGGACGGACGGGACTGGAGTCCTGGAGGTGCCTACAGGGCGGACGGGACGCTTGGGAACACTGCTACCAATGGGAGAGTACACATCATATCCGAGGGGGGCACCAGTGATTAAAAAGAGCCCCCTGTTAATGAGATCCCTTCCAGATGTTCGGAAGCATCGGCTCTTTCATTATTTCCTCCCCGACTGCGATTGAATAAGCCAGCTGTATGCGAAATCTCTGCCAAAAAGTATTTTGGTAATCTGCCGGTATAAGAGGGCCGTGTCATGCGTGGGAGCCTGCTCGAGCAGACGAATGTCTCCATCATGTACTCGTACTTTCCCTAAATATCCCCTTGCCCTTCCCCGAGTGCAGGATACCTGCTGTCTAGGTTCCTACAGTTACTTTGTGCTCGCTAAGGAAACCTTGATATCGGGCAAGATGATGCCAGATATATAGGCCAAAACCGGGCAGAGATGGCGGTTCTCCCCTCTGCTATCTTGTGTGGGCCAGGTCCTTCTAGCCGATTTTCGGGAAGGGCCGGTAATCGGATTGGAGGACAGGAGAGGAGTTTGTGCGCTGGGCCGAGGGCATGGCACCGGGGGTTCCGGTCTCACTTATGAGACAACGCGCAGGAGTATTGCGACGCTGGGCTCCGGCAATGGAGTCTCGCTATGCGCGATGGAGAGGGATTGCATATACAAAGGAATGTGTCAGTGGTGCCCAGTAGGAGGGGTATATCAGGTTGGCAGCGAGGTAGCGGGGTGTCAGGGCAGAGGAATGGATGCTAGAGGGCCCTGATGTGGATTCAGTGAGGGATGCGGAAGTGGATTTTGCGCTGCTGAAAAAATCGCAGGCCCTGGTGGTAAGTTAGAGGTTTCGGAGCGGCTTCAATCACTGCGCATTGCGACACCTTACGAGGGAAGAAGGGTGGAGGTAGTACGATTTTTGCTCCCACTATTTTTACTCCTGGAGTTGGAATTGGAAATGTTATTGCCATTGCCGAGGTTGTTGATGCTGTGGACTTACCTCACTTGGATACCCCGCGTCCAGTTTTGAAGTAGCCACAAAAATACAAGAAGCAGGACATCGTGGCCGAGTGGTTAATACAACAGACGTGAAATCTGTTTTGTTGGCGAGCATATGTTCGAATCCAGTTCATAATTTTTGTTTTAATTTTATTTTCTCATTGAGGAAAGAAACCTAACCCTGTTGGTAAGGATGGGCTCCACGTGATAGTACCGGTACAGTACTGTACAGTACTTGAGTGCGTTGCGTATCATAGTAGATTGTTTTGGGGGGGTTGAGGGGTAGGAGGACAGAAGTAGGATCGCGGGAGGGTAATTTGAGACTTGAGATTTGTGGTCGATGTGTGGGCGGAGAACCATGTGCAGCGTGGGAATATTTTTGTTCTGGTAGGGCGGCAGGCCAGATATGCGAGGGAAGTTGGGTAGGGCGGTGATATGATTGGGTGATTAATTCAGAGGTGAGTTAAGTTTTCCTCTGCTATATAATTGTTTGGGAGTGTAAGGAGGGCGGGTGTGTAGTGGCTTTTTATTTTATTTTAATGGTTGTGCATGGGTTTCCTTTGCATTGGGATCAAGGGCGGGGAACAGGTTACAGCAATCATTTGCAATAAAAGAGAAAATTCTGAGATTCGGTGCAAGAAACTACAATAAGGCCTCTCGTGACTTTGAGTTTTTCTTTTGCTCCTGCATTAGCTATGCCCATAGCATAATTTTCAGAGGCTCGCCAGTATCCGGAATTTTTGACCATGTACGAGTAGTGGGGAGCACGATATATTGCATCCTATGGCTTCGCTGTATTAGCTTGAACAGCCCTGTCGTACAGTACATGCCAAGACATAACGGCAGTTACATACTGGAGGGGTATGATATATTAAAAATTGCAAATTACCCCTGCTGAAATCAGGGCCAAAGCAATTGGGCGATCACAATATCGGGAAAGAGAGCGTACCGGTATTCCTGGGTCTTCTTAAAATAACACTTGTGCCATGTGGTGGGTAAACGGGTCGTTTAGTAAGTAGATAGAGGCCAAAACACACCAAAATTGCTGGTTTTCGCCATTATATTTCCGCAGACACCTTAGAACTCGGCTTTGGAAAAATTTTGAAAATATATAGCATGTCTGAAGTATAATATATATTTATCTCAGTTTTTTATCTTCAGATTATAGAGAGCTGTGGGCACATGAATGGGGAAAGGTGTGTTGCAATGTATCTTTCTCATACAAAAACCACGGTCTCAGCAGGTACCGTACTTTGAAGGAAGGGACATTGCACTCCTCGCTAATGTAGGAGAATCGAAGGAAAAAATGCCATACTTTTTTGAGTCGGTGCTAGTAGAGGAAATTACTTTTTGAATTTTTTTCATGCTATTTTCACAAATGGTGGTTGAGTTATGATAGCTCGAAAACCAGCGATTTTGGTGTGTTTTGGCCTCTGGATACTTACTAAATGACCCGTATTGATGCTCAAACAGTCCTCCGGGGCCAGATTCCATGAGAAAGAAACATCATTTCTTATTACAATACCGTAAGAACTTGAATAATTCAACCTTCCGCTAGGGTGTTGGAGTTGCCTTTGCAGGTAAGGTTTGTCACTTTTTTTCTTTTCTTTCGTCTTTCGAGCTCAGGCAGTCACTTTTTGTAGTGATTTCGCCCCCTCCTTCGGGAGATAGAATTTTGGACGTCTTAGCAAGATGTTCAATTATCCAAGTTCTTACCGTAGGTTCTACTCCCGCTCTTTCGTCATACTGATTTATCAAGACCTCATCCTAGTTGCTGCAATCTGGGTTTTTGGGAGCTCTTAGTGCTGAGTTATCTAAGGCCGGACACCTCCTCTTCGGGTTTTCAATAAGCCTCCAAAGTACAATAAATAAGATGTTGTGGCCGAGTAGTTAAAGTAACAGACAAGAAATCTGTTTCCTTGGCGAGTATAGGTTCAAATCCTGCTGATTTTTTTGTTTCAATTTTTCTTTTTTCATTAAGGGAAAAAAGCCTAACCTTGGCAATAAGAATGGGTTACACAGGATAGAATATGTTCTTACAAGTAAGTGCGGTGCGTACCTTAGTGAATTGTTTTTGGGGTTGGGCTGGTTGGGTTGGTTGGGTTGGGGAGGGGGAAAGGAGGAGGGATCAAGATAACGTCTTGGGGGTGTGCGGGTGAGGTACAGGAGGGCTAAAGCGAGGGGGAAGGGGGAAGGAGTAGGTAGAGAGACTACACTAAATTAGCTATGTTGAAATAGTAAGGAGAGAGGATTTGGGAGGAGCTATTACTCTACAAGATAGTAAGGCATATCCATGCCTGCTGTGTGATCAATTAGAGAGATTTTGTAAAATGGACAATTACGTCTTTAAGTTTGTTGCCTCTTGCTTGCAGCGTGGTGGTATTGGTGTAGTGGGGCCGGAGGGCAGATGGGTAAGCCTATCCTTTATTTTCCACTAATACCTTTTCCTGTATGTCAAATATCACCCAAAACTACATAACCAACTACCCTTGGGAAAGCGACAGCATCTACCCCAGCCAGGCACATTCCCGGCCATAATATACCAGCGAGGGTTCACTCTTGCGTGCATTAAGAAACTAAAGAACCAGTAATAGTATGGCAATGGGAGCCTGGTACGATATAATCGAATATGATGGAGGACTTGGCATATGCTTCAATCGAGTGCACCGGAGAGGGATTGTATTATACATGCAGAATAACAGGGGGCCTTTTTCCCAGCCACCTATTCATTTCGCCCATCGTGGTTTTATCTCTCTCTACTTGATAATTTGCATTTAGTCTATTAGTCATTTGCTGCTATCTTCTCTCTGCTCTTGCCATTCTGGTTTTCTGGACTGCTGTTCACCTGTCCTATATCCGCTCGCCCTCCTTATACTCAGTCTTTTGTTACCATATCTTCAAACCAGACCTCCGAACCACGTGGGTAAACCCTATTGTTTAAAAACGGAGTGAGCAGGAGGAGGATTGTATATCCTACTGGGACATGTCTGTATTGGCCACTTGTAGTTATAGAGGCGAATTGGGCTAAGGATGTTGTTCTAAGGCGATCATTGTTAATGGAGGAGTCCGAAGCCCTGGAATTGTGACACTGGGAAGACTTGATCGATAGAGGGATATGGTTCTTTTTTTGTTTCATATCTACTCCTGTTTTTACAGCTAGTTGAGGGAGTATAACACCCAGAGAACGGAGTTGGGAGCTATCTAAGTCCCTTGTCATCTGCTACCATATCTGATTCTATGAAATGAATTGTTGACCATACCCCAGTAAGGCACATAACGAACATATCGACTCCCTGCACTGATACAGATGAAGAAAAGAAAAAACAGTTCAAAGTCAACCCTACAACCGCCACCACCACACTACCGGAAACCTCGGACGTATTCTGGGTTATCTGAGCCCCCTCGTACCATCTTGGCTTGTTCCAGTCAGCCAGCTCACTGGCCTTCACAATAGAGATGAGATCGGTGATACACTGATTCGTGCGGACGAGCCCAGTACGGAGCCGGGCAGGCTCCGTTTGTCTTGGGAGAGCAGAGCGGAATTTCACCAAAACTCACTTGTAGCCATAAGGCCACAAGTTATAGAAGGTGTAGCAAGTGCGAGTGTTATATAGCATCCTGTAGCTTCGCTGTGGCTTGAACCTCGATGTAGTTGCATACATTCTAAAAAGAGCAGTTATCATACTGCCGTCTCATGCTCGGAGAGTATATTAAAAATTGGAAATTACCCGTGCTGAATCGGGGCCAAAGCAATTGAGTGATCACAATATCCGGAAAGATAGTTATGCCATATGGTGGGCGAGGTACTCACGTGGTCATACAATTCTCTAGTGCTAGATTCCTTAAGAAAGAGAAATCATAGGTTCTATTTTCGTTTTTTCATCTTACTAGTTTATGAAACTGTCATTCCTGTAGCTACTTTCCGGGTTTTTTAAAGGTTCTTAGTGCTGAGATATCTGAGTTGGATGCCCTGTTCCTGGTTTTCAGTAAACCACCAAAGTACAATAAATAAGATGTTGTGGTCGAGTGGTTAGGGCAACAGACATGAAATCTGTTTCCTTGGCGAGTGCGAGTTCAAGTCCTATCGATATTTTGTTTCAATTTTTATTTTTTCATTTGAGGAAAAAAACCTAACCCTGGCCATAAGGATTGGTTACACGTGATAGCTAGGTACATACTTGAGTGCGATGCCTATCATGGTGGATTGTTCTGGGGGTTGAGGAGTAGGAGGAGAGAACTAGGATCGAGGGAGAATAATTTAAGACTTGAGATTTGTGATAGGTAGGTGGGGGGAAGCCTGTGTGCAGCGTGGTAGTATTGCGTTGTCGTGGGCCTGTGGGGCAGATAAGTGAGGGAAGTTTGGTAGACGATGATGTGATTAGGTGATCCATTCACAGGTGGATTGGGTTTTCTCCAGTTATATAACCATTTGGTTGTGCAAGGAGAAGGGGTGTGTGGGGACTTTTTTCTTTTTTTCTTAGCGGTCGTGCAGGGGTTTCCTTTCAACCTGAGTTGGGATCAGGGTTGAGAAACAAGTCGCAACAATTATTCCAAAGAAAAGACACAAAACACCTAGATTCGGTGAAGAAGCTACAATAAATCCCCTCGTGAACTCGAGGCTTCCTTCATTCCTGCATTAGCTATACCAATAACATAATTTTTAGAACCTCTGTGGTATCCGGAATTTCTGACCATGTACAGTAGCCAAGAGCACAATATATAGAATCCTATGGCTTCGGGGTGCCTTGAACCCCCCACTCCTATTATACATGCCAAGAAATAAGTCTGGTATCATACTAGGGGAGTACAATCGCACCCCGCTATTACGAACCTCTTATAAGGGAAACCTCGCTATTACGAATGAGCCCTCTGTGAATTCACACCCCTGCTCCCATACAAATGGCCCCCGCTATAAGGAATTTCTTCCAAAACCTCGCTATAACGAACAAAAAACTCCGAATTTTTGGCCTTCGTTATAATGGGGTGCGACTGTATATTAAAAATCGGGAATCGGGAGATCACAATATCAGGAAAGAGAGAGCGTGCCGGTATCTTGGTACACTCTTAAAATAATATTTGTGCCATGTTGTGAGCAAGGTGCTCTCATGGTCATACAGTACTCTGCATGTAGCGCCAGATTCCTCAGGAAAGAAACATGATTTCTCATTACAATAACGTAAGAACTTGAATAATTGAACCCCATTCTAGAGCGTTGGAGTTGCCTTTGCCTGTATAGCCCAGCACCTTTTTTTCTTTGGTCTTAACCTCGGACTCCCCTTATCCAAGAGAGGGGATTTCGGACTTCTTATCACGAGGTTCAATTGTTCAGCTTCTTACGGTAGGTTTTATTTTCCCTTTTCCATTAAACTAATTTATCAAGAACTCACCCTAGTTGATGCTATCTGAGTTTTTGCTAGTTCTTGGTGGTGCCTAGTTATCTGAGTCGGGGTACCCCCCTTTCCGGTTTTCAATGAGCCACCAAAGTGTAACAAATAAGATGTTCTGGCCGAGTGGTTAGGGAAACAGACAAGAAATCTGTTTCCTTGGGGAGCCCAGGTTCAAATCTTGTCAATTTCTTTTGTTTCGATTTTTTTATTTTCCCATCAATGAAACAAAACCTAACCCTGATGATAAGGATGGGTTACACACGGTAGCACAGGTGCTCGAGTGCGGTGCGTATCATGGTGGATTGTTTGGGGGGTAGGGGGGGTTCGGGGAGAGCGGGGAAGACTGGAGATTTGTGAAAGGGGGGTGGGAGGAAGGGTTTTTTGTGGTTTGTGAGGTGGAGGGGAGATGAAATGATTGTAGCGGCTTGGGGCCAGCGGGTGATGTAGGGGAAGGCTAAGGTGAGGGGGGGGAGGAGAGTTCACAAATGAGATCAGGCCAAATTAGATTCCCCATGTCTTATCACAGACTAATATGGCTTGGACAAGATGACATGGTACAGTGCAAGCAGTCTATTTGAGAATTTAGTGTGCAAATCCTGCTCTGTGATCAATTAAAAAGGTTTTGTAAAATGCATATGTGCAGGTTTCGGGTTGTCGTGTTTTGCTTGCAGCGTGGGCTGTATCGATGTTGTAGGGCTGGGCAGTAGGTGGGTCAGGCTGTCTTGTATATTCCACTGACACCTTTTTCTGTATGTCAAATCGCACCCGAGACAAGGTAAACAACCACTCCAGAGAAAGGAGCAACATCTACCCCGGCCAGACATATCCTCTGCTCATGGCGATTCACTCTTACCCTGGTTAGGAAACTGGAAACTAGGACAACCGCTAATGATATGGCAATGGGAGCCTAACACGATAGAATACGGTGAATGATCTAGCGTATGCTGCAAGTACGCCGGAGAGGAATCATATGATCGGTGGAGGATAACAGGCGGCCTATTTTTCTTAGCGATTCTTTTTGTTTACCGTCGGTTTTATCCTTCTCTACTCGATCATCTGTATTTAGTCTATTAGTCATTCGTTGCTCTCTTCTTCTCCTTACTCTCGCGATTTTGGTTTTCTGGACTGTTCACCTATCAGATATCCATTCGACTTCCTTATACCCAGCCTTTTGTTACCATATTTCCAAACCAGACTTCCAAGCCACTGTGCGTAAACCTTGTTTTTCAAAAAAGGAGTGATTGGGAGGAGGGTTGTATGCCTTACCGGGGCATATTTGCATCGGCCACTTGTATTAGTTATAGAGGGCATCGGGCTAGTAATATTGTCCCGCGGCCATCATCATTAATGGAAGAGTATGGACCCCGAGGATTGTGACACTGGGAAGAAGGCTTGATAGATTGAAGGATAGGTCTCCTTTTTTTTGTTTCTATACGCTCCCGTTTATACAATCAGTTTATGGACTACGACATTCTGAGAATGGAGTTGCGAGCTATCCGGGACCCTTGCCATCTGCCATCATACCTGATTCTATCCAATGCATTGTCGGTGTATACCCTAGTAAGGCACATAACAAATATATCCCCTCCCTGTACTAATACAGCACAGGAACATATAAAGAAGAAAACACAGTAAAAAGTCAACCCTCCAACCACCACCACCACCACCACTGCGGCCACCACCACCTTACCGAGAACACGGACCCCCTCTGGCCTACCTGAGCCCCCTCGTGCCATCGCTACCTCTTCCCGTCGGCCAGCTCCTTGGCATTCACAATTCAGATGAGATCCGTAATCCCCTGATTCGCATAGGCAAGCTCGGCCCGGAGAAGGTCAAGCTCAACTTTGTGTTGGGACAGCAGAGAGTGATTCCGCCAAAGCTCACTTTGAATCGCGAGGGCACAGGCCATCCCAAGTGCAGAGCCGGCTAGTGCTATACCCCTATCGGAAAAATACAGCCTGAAAAAAAAAAGATAATCACAAGAAGTTCGGTGAAGAAAAGCAAAAACAGTACACCTCATATCCTCCTGGGTTACTCCAACGTACATAAAATTGTTTCTAGCATATTGTGTGTTTCCCGGTACGGTGGTGGGAAGATATGAATTGTTTGTGATTCGGGGATCCGTAGAAGACTGGGTTTGAGTAGGCAGGATATGAGTTTGTTTTTGGGGTTCAAAAGTTTGTGGGGAAGCTCGGAAGGAAGAAAGAGGAGTTTAACCACTCAATCTCCGCCCGACAGCCACGGTGCCATTCTACGCCTACTGCTATATCGGGCAGAGAGTAGCTTGGGGGGGTGATGGTTCGAGTGACATAGCAATACTGGTTTAAACTGCCCATAAAAGGGAAGACCCCGCGCTTGCTAGACCCTCTTTTATTTATTCTTTTTCACTTGCCTGGCAATAACCCTCAAGAGGGGGTGGATATCTGAGAATTGAATTTTAATAGTGTCTGAATGATACGGTATCTTACCGTAGCTCACCATTCGGACTCTAATTGGAGTCAGTTAACGGGTACAATTTATTACAGCCGGGGAATTTGCATGGGGAATTGAACTCCCGAGCTATTTGTTCGTAATAGCAATTTTTCCATAATAAAGGGGTTCATTATAGTGGGGAGACTCTTCTATAATCGTTTCCATCCTATGAGCTAGTGCTAACTGAGGCACTCACTACATTTGATTTTGGCTGGCAAAGCTGGTTCTTTAGCCAAACATTTGAGCAATGAGACTATGAATCTCCAGAGAATAAGTGCTCGACTAGCGGATACCAAAGGAAAACCGGCGGACACATATCCAAGCCACTCATTCTAAGCAACCAATGGATGAAGAAAGAAAAAGGAAATAGATAGAGGAGTGAAACAATGTCATAAGGCAGAAAAATATACAAAGAGAGCAGCCACATGGACTGCTTCTATAATACGAACAGAAAACCGTTTGATACAGTTACAAACTCTAGTATTATACTGTGGGAGGCCTCTCGTGTCAGGTGTGGAGGGGAGCGTTCTTCCTTGTTGATTGTTATGATACAGAGGGGTCTTGAATACGGGACCGAGATCTATTGGCCGTGTCGTGAAAGTCATCAACTTAACTAGCCGCAATATACTCATAGGCAATCCCCATCTCTCTTCCCCATTCCTTGCCTAGCTAAGCCGAGGGCTAGTAAAGCCACTCAAGTCCGGTTAGGGCAACGGAAATCATCTCCCGGGCCCAGAGGCCTTCCTCTACCTCCGCCACCCCCTCCGTTTAATCCGGCGCAAAGGCTGGCCGACGAAGGAGCTGGCGTACGTCATGGTGTCCCAAACACCCACCAACCTACCAACAAGAAGAATATCAGCTAAGTTGGCAGACAGAAGTTAGCAAACCCAACAAGCGAAAACAAAGGGTCCGCTTGAACAAACCTGCGAAAAAGAAATCTCTCATTTTAGAGAATCGTAGAGCTTTTCCGTGGTGAATTTGGGCGTTTGGTGGTAGCGCGGCAAGAAGGGAAAGAGGTTGTTGATTGGAGGGAGATTTCGGGGGAGCCTGGAACCAGTAAACTCGAGTGTCCACTCCCTCTAACTTTACCCCTAGGCAGGACTAACGGCAATACCTAAAAGTGCCACCGGGACGGATGGCTGGGGACATCAGGCATCTCAAGTTGCGGAATCTGCTGGGCCACTCCAGCTCATAGATAGGCCCTACCAGTGATTGGCTAGGGCTGCAGGCAGAGCGGTTATCTTGGAAGGCTGGGGCCAAGGTGATCACACTAGATGGCAACTAGGATTGCACGCCATGCCAAAAGACAGATGGTGGATACCGGACGGCGGGGGGCTGTTGAAAATAGAGGTGTTTGGGGAGGGGGGGATGACCGGACTGAAGGAGTTTACCAAGTGAAGCGAAGTGGTTCAAGTGAGCTAGGATAACCCGTATTCAAGCGGTTAAAAAGTTGTAAGGTGGCTCGAGGGGAGGAATGGAAAGAGAGGAAAGTAGAGACAGGAAGGAAGGAGATAGCCTAGAAGAAAAACTTTCAGCGATTGCGTGTCCCATGGAAGCATACACATACTGCCACCAATAAGCGCGGGCTAAAGCTGCCTAAACAAGTGCGGCCATTTCCAACCGGGAGGGCTGGAGACGGGATTAGTGATGTTCCGTGATTTCCCCTCCCCCTACCGGTATCCCTATACTGGTAAATATGGTCAAACAAATGGAATGAATGGCACGGGTAGGAATCTCGGAGTCTAACTTGTGAATATGCCTCCCGCTAGGGAATGGACCTTCGAGTTTTATCTGCTGCCTCCATTAATAATAGGTTCAGGCGCATTCCACAATCCATAGAGAGTTACCAAACTAGTAACCATATTCGCAGCTCTATGGAATGGCGAAGCACCCACCGATACGGAGGGCCCATGTTAAATCGGTTTGAGGGCAATGAATAACCAAAAGCGGTGTGCCACCACGAGAAATATATTTTAGGTGGATAATAATGCCACAAAGGACTGTATGGGAGTGGCCTGAGAGACTGAGGATAATTGTCGGAGTTGCCATGCAGAGGATCCCCGAGCCGGGCGTCTATCCCCGTCTTTGGATGTCGGGCGTAGCTGCATAGGAGGTCCACTCACCTAAAAAAATAGGATATGATCGTCTATGGGCCGTTTCACCCTACCTCCAAGAGTGCAGATAGAGCACTCAAGCATACCCCCCCCCCAATTCTCCACCGCGCTTTTCTATATCAAGTTGCGTTGAATAGCCCTGATCTGCCATTATCCGATTATCCAGTGACTTCTATCAGACGACAATATGAAACTATATAAGGAGAGACCATAATACAGTTCTTTCCCTTTCCGCACCTTATCAAAAACTCCCTGATTGCCTCCCTAGTTCGCAGCCTTAACCACAGCAGAACCGGGAAGGGCACTTATGGGCGGGAGTACAGGAGAAACCCTGAGAGTAAGGATCTTTCCCGAAGAAAGAGACCAGGGGAGAGGCGATAGAGCTGTCTATTTCCTCTGAGGCATACCCGCATTATGCTGGTCATTTAGCGTGAGATTCAAACCTTCTGTTTGACCAAAATCTCTCTGGCGTAATTACAGGCACCCCTCAGGGCGAGCAATTAAGTTTCTCTCCCCGACAAAGTGGTCCTGTTTATCCCCTTGGGTTATGAAATATTTTTCGCTCATCTTTCTTGAGTGTCCGTAAGAAATCTATAAATAGAAATAATAATGCTCGAGGTAGTACTGCCGCTCGCTTATTCTACGGAAGACGAAGTGCCCCCAGTTAGTGGTGGAAATCGGTGGGAATTTAATAACAGAGTAACAAAAATGGGGGATTCTCTCAATAGTTAACACCATCTCTGCCCTCTCCCAGAGTGCTTCTCTCCTTTTGACTGGGGATCAAAAACATCTTGGACCCTTCTACCCGCCTCTCTCCTTTAGCAAACTGAATCACGGAAGATCACTCGAAGAGCATCTTGCCACTAGGCACCGGAATTTCAAGAGTTTTATTTTCTAGGATCGGTTAAAATGCGGGGAGCCCCCAGAGCATAAGTAAGAATACAAAGAAAGTAGCCCCAGAGCCCCAGAGTATCAAGAGGAGGAAAAAAAGTCCCCCCACCCCACAATCGCGTAACCGGGCAACTAAAGATTCCATACCACTTTGTTCTACCGTACCACTTGCTTGGCAGCGGGCTCCTACCAACCAGTTTTGACCTCCACCTTTTTACCCACACTCACCAATCCGCCAGTGGCCCCTTTGATGAGTTGTTTATAAGCGGAAGAACGTTTAACGCCACAAGCACCCGATTCGGCGTGTTGGAGTAGAGCAGATGAGGAGACGAAACAATCCACGCAAGTAGGGCAACTACCCGCCTACACGTTAGCATTCACGTGGGTTTAGATGAGACGGGGGTTGTCTTACCGAAAAGCCTTTTTGTCATGGGTAATACTCTCAAGATGCGCTTTAAAGGCGGTAGCAGTAGTGAATTTTTTCCCGCATCTGGGGCGGGGGCAGACATAAGCCTCAAGTATCTTGTTCCAACAGTCTGCCGGGTCCTCCATAGGAGAATTGGTTGGTTTGTCTGGAAGGGTGTAGTCGAGAACGCTGACGAAACCTTTTGGGGCGAGATCCCCAGGTTTGTGCCCGCTACCAGTCTCGGCAAGGGCAACTTTAACGCGTCTAGGAAGGATACCAGCACGCCATGTGTGGGTGGTAGTGCTGCCAGCGAGAACTTCGGCGGGGAGACCTTTCTTGGCAAGGGGGGTGTTTTCATAATTTATGAGCTCGCGAAATCCCGAGGGGGTGAGATCACCCTTGCACTGTCCAGATTCGATGTGTTGGGTGATGCCAGAAATGGTGTTGAACAAGGCATCGCAGCCGGGACACTGGTGAGTGGTTGTTTGTTTAGGCTTGTGGACCTGATTGTAGTATTAGCTGGTCAAACACATTCCAAGAGTGGGGGGAAGAAGGACTGAAAACAAACCTGCTTCCAATGGAGCTCAAGTGCTTCAACAATGTAAAACTTTTGAGAGCACTCACGACAAACCAAGTTCTCGGAACTCTCCACCATATTACCCTCCAGCTCCCCCTCATCCTTAAAGTCAACCTTGCACTTGCCGCAGTAAATATGTCTCCCGGGGTCATTCTCGACATCCCCTCCGAGCATAGAGTCATCCTCGGTATTCAAAAACTGGACACCGCACTTCTCGCACGTAAAATAGCTACCTTGCTCGCCATGGAGAATCTCATCCGGGCTCCAGGCCGGCTTGTGCATGGCTCCGAACTTGGCGCCATTCTCGTTGACGTAAACACCCTCTGTGTCGGAATCTGTGTCCGAGTCGGTGAAGAGACTGTAATAAATTAGCTGTGTCGGAGTTGTAAGAAGAGGGTGCCCGGGAGAGGGTATTACTTAGCGAGATAGTAAGGTATGGCCATTCTTGATTTAAAGAGGGTTTGTGAGATGTATATGTGCGGTTTTCGGGTTTGTTGCGTTTTTCCCCCAGCGCGGAGGTGTTGTTGCTGTCGTGGGGCGGAGGGTAGGTAAGTTGGAGAATCTTGGTAGGGCAGTAGTATCACTAGGTGGTGATGAATCCACAGGTGACTTGTTCTTTTTTCTTTTGTTTGTTTGGTTGCGTAAGGGGAACTGGGGTGTGGGGACTTTTTTTTGACAGGCGAGGGTTTTCCCTTGCATTGGGGATTAGGGTTAGGAAACTAGCGACAACAATCATTTCCAGGACACCACAGAAAATATCTACATCCCCCTCGAGACCTCGAGGCCTTGTTCATGCCCGCATCAGTTATAGCCATGATATAATGTTCATAAAAGGATAACTTGGAAGAAAATGACTCTAAGGTTATCCCCTGAAGGTGAGTGAGTTCTGGTGAGAGAGGCTCGGGTTATCGGGAATTTCTGACCATGTATCATAGCCAAGGGCACAATATAGAACCCCGTGGCTTTGCCGTGGCTTCAACAGCTCAGTCACACATGCCAAGAGATAAGTGCACTCCTCGGGGAGTGTATTAAAAATCGGAACTACGATCCGGTGCTGAATTAGAGCCAAAGCGATCGGGCGATCGTAATATCTAGAAAGAGAGCCAGTATTATGGGAGATCTTAAAACAATACATGTCCTGCCATGTGGGGAGCAAGGTACTCTGAGGTCCAATATATTCATGTTCAATTACTCGTGTCTCCACCCCAAAATTGGGCACCCGTTTTGGAACGGCCACCACAAGCCCACGAAACGTATCACGTTCACGCTGTTTGATAGAGCCCGGCGAACAGGGCCAGTAGCCGGCCAAAGTGATATATGAGAGCAAACTCACCGTTTACAATAGCATTAGATTTATGAAATAATATTATAAAGATATAATTGATAGTCGGAGCATGTGGAGGGTATTGCTGGTTCAACGGTGAACGGTAGCATAGAGCTCTTTATTTAGAAGACCTTAACTCTGCCCCTTTCGCTCTTTCTACGAGCCCTGGGTTTGCCTACTATGGCTCATCTCGAGAAAAGCAGCATCAAAACTATCCTCCGCCTGAGTCAGGAGGGGCAATTCCAAAACGGGAGCCCAATCTTGGCGCGGAGACACCAGTATAGAGAAAGGAACTCAGCTCTATGAACTAAATACAGCCTGTAGTATTCAACCCACATAGTTCACCCACTACCACAAAATCCCGGAAAACCAGTCCTCTCATGGCACCAAATCTGACGACTATCCCACCTGTATACCCTAACCTGACATACCACGATAGTGTTTCTAACACCACCAGCGCTCCTTGGTAAATTGCCTCTTTATTAATACAAATCCGCTGAAACATGCCGAAATCATTGTAAGTACGAGTACTGAGGCTGGGGAAGACATAAAGCCGCAGTCAGTAAACAATACACTTCACAGCCCCTAGATTCCCCGGACATACCAAAAATTATGTCTAGCATTGTGTCCTTTTAGTGCGATAGAGCAAAGAAATAAGTTGCTTGTGGTTCGGAAGCTTGTGGAGAAGGGTGCGATATAGTGTAATATGGGTTGTTTGTGGGTCGGGAGTTTCTAGGGAACCTGGGAACCTGGGAACCTGGGGAGCAAGCGGAGTTTAAGTACTCGACCTCAGCGCTTGAGCCAGGTTGCTATATTACGTGCAGGGGAACCGCCGGACACATACAAGTTACTCACACTAGGACACCAAAAGCATAAAAGAAAGGGAAACTAGAGAAAAAATATACAAAGGGAGCAGCCACATAGACTCTAGCACAGGGGATAATAAAAAGACTCTCCCCCTTCCCCCCATTCTGTGTTCAGCCAGGCCGAGAGCTCGTACTCGCCAAATGCAAAAGTATCCGGAAAAAGTTCCGTTTGTGCACAGACACGCTCTCCCCATGGCAAGAATGCAAAACCCAAAATCGATTGAGAAATTAAGGGCTAGGGTTGGCACCTTTTCCGGATACTTTTGCCTTTGGCGAGTAGAGCCACTTCAAGTCCCGGTTAACTTAGAACAACGGGAACCACCCCAAGGGCCCAGAGGCTCTCCCAGAGGATTAGTGCCTCCATCGCAGTCTCCTTGATTAACTTCTACGGGAATTTCCCTCTCACGACGATCGGCCGCAATTTCCCTCTCACGAAGATGGGCAGTAATTTTCCCCTACGACGATTAGCAAGCATGACGATGCGATGCTGATAAGCAAGGGCGGTCCAAGCCCCCACCACTGGCAATCGCTAGGGCCCCGCTGGGTTCGCACTGTTCTTTAAGCATTTTGGCATACTTTCTGCTAAAATAACATCAACCGCCAATTTAAATAAATCTCAATAAGAGCTAAAAATGGAATATATTAAGTTACAGAATGGAAAAATACTATGTCTTTTAAAAAAAGAAATAGCTCCTCGGCAATCATTATCGTAAAACACCCATTTCCCCTCAGGTTTTTTGCCTAGTGGATATAAAATTTCCGCCCTGACTACCACTATATTTTTGTTTTTAACAAAGTTTGTACTTTTATCACATCCAGCCTATACGATAGGTTCTTCTATCATGGGGGGTTTAGCTGGGGTTAATATCACGGATGAATTCTGGATTAACTAAGAATCTGTTGATGGTTAATTTCGCTTGTAGAAACAATTAGGTCCATAACTGTAATCCTATCTATCATATCATACATCGGATAAAACTCTCAATTTTTGTGGTATACATAATCTGAGCAGGTCCTGATTTAAAAATACACCTAAATGGCAAAAGAAATTAGTATTAAAGTGGAAATATTGCAGCTTTTGTGGCAAGCCGAGTCGACCCCTTACTCTGGCATTACCAATTGACATCGTCCCCCATGTGGATTCCGAGAAGCAAACGGCGACTGGGTTTGCCTGATATCGTTGTGGGTGTGGTGCTAGTGTAAGCACAACAGTTCGCTCATTATAAGAACGATGCATGGCCTTCAGTTTGTGATCGAAGTGCTTGTGGGACTATTATATCAAGCATGAGGATACCCTTCATAGACTCTAGAATCACCCGCGTCCTCTCTCATAGTTCTTCTCTCTTTTTGGCTAGAGATTAAGGAACATCTTTGACCCCTTTTACTCATCCCCTCTACCCCACCAAATGCAATCACCGAAGATCACTCGAAGCTCAGTGGCCCACCTCGCCACCAAGGCACGGGAATTTCAAAAATATAATTTTTATCATTGATGAAAGTGAGGGGGCCCTCCGTAGTGTAGCTAAGAATACAAACAAAGGAGGTAGCCCTAAAGTATCAAGAGGAAAAAAATAGTTCTCCCCACCCCACGATCACATAACAGGGAAATTAAAGATTCTATACCGCTTTGTTCCACCTTACTACTTGCTTCTTGGACGGCTCCTAGCAGCCGGTTTTGACCTTGGCCTTTTTCCCCACACTCATCAATCCGCCAGTGGCCCCTTTGATGAGTTGTTTAAAGCCACATGCACCAGATTCAGCATGTTGGAGGAGAGCAGATGAGGAGACGAAACACTCCGCACAAGTAGGGCAGCTACCCACCTACAGGTTAGCATTCACGTGGGTTTAGATAAACGGGGTTGTCTTACCGAAAAGCCTTCTTGTCATGGGTAATACTCTCAAGATGGCCTTTAAGAGCTGGAGCAGTAGCGAATTTCTTCCCGCATCTGGGGCGGGGGCAGACATAAGCCTCAAGTGTCTTGCTCCAACAGTCTGCCGGGTCCTCCATGGGAGGATTGGTGGGTTTAGGTGGAATGGTGGATTTGAGAAAGCCGGCGAAGTCCTCCGGGGCGAGTTCCTTAGGCTTGAGCCCGCTACTAGTCTCGGCATGGGCAACTTTAACGCGTTTAGGAGGGACACCAGCACGCCAGGTGTGGGTGGTATTGCTACCAGCGAGAATGTCGGCGGGGAGACCTTTCATGGCAAGGGGGATGTTTTCATAATTGGTGCGTTCACGAAATCCCGAGGGGGTGAGACCACTTTTGCACTGTCCAGATTCGATGTGTTGGGTGACTCCAGAAATGGTGTTGAACAAGGCATCGCAGCCGGGACACTGGTGAATTGTTGGTTTGGGCCTGTGGACCTGATCGTAGTATTAGCCGGTCAAACACATTCCAAGAGTGGGGGGAAGAAGGACAGAAAACAAACCTGCTTCCAATGGAGCTCAAGTGCCTCAACAATGCGAGAGCACTCACGGCAAGCCACATTCTCGGAGCACTCTACCGTATGTCCCTCCAACTCCCCCCCACCCTTAAAGTCAATCCTGCACTTTCCACAATAAAAAAACCTTTCGAGATCACTCTCGCCATTCCCTCCCAGCAAATGGTCACCTTCGACATTCAGAAACTTGACGCCACACATATCGCACTTACAATACCCCCCGTGACCCTCATGCAAAATCTCGTTCGAGTTCCGGGTAGGCTTTTGTGTGACCTTAAATCGGGCGTCATTCTCGTTGACGCAAACTCCCCCTGTGTCGTTATCTGTATCTTGGTCGGTGAAGAGACTGCAATAAATTAGCTACGTCGGAGAGGTGAGGAGAGGGGGTATAGGGAGAGCTATTACTTAGAGAGATGGCGAGGTATAGCCATACTTAGTTAAAATTTTATAATGGTTAAAGAGGGGTTTGTAAAATGTATATGTGAGGTTTTCGGGTCTGTTGTAATTTTTTTGCAGCGTGGAGGTATGATATTTCTGTCGTGGTGGGGCTGAGGGGTAGATAAGCGAAGAGTGTTTGGTAGGGCAGTGGTGTGGTTGGGTGGTGATTAACTCACAGGCGGATTAGGGTTTTTCTATGAATTATTTGGTCGCGCAAGAGAGGACGAGTGTGTAGGGACATTCCCTTTTTTTTTAGAGGTCGGGCAGGAGTTTCCTTTGAATTGGGATCAGGGTTTGGAAACAAGTCACAACAATCATTTCCGAGAAAACACAGAAAATATTTACAGTACGATATCATAATATGAAACATTCGGTACAAGGAACCAGCACAAGTCCCCCGCGAGACCTCAAGTTCTTGTTGATGCATTAGCTATAGCCATAATATAATTTTCATTCAAGCATGACTCGGGGGAAAATAACCCTAGGGTTATTTGTTGAATGTGAGTGTGTACATACCTGTGAGAGAGGCTCAGCGGTGTCAGGAATTTCTGACAATATATTATTATCATAATAATTATTATATTAAAAATCGGAAGCCACCCGCGCTGGATCTGGGCCAAAGCAAGCGGGCGATCGATCGTAATATCTGGGAAGAGAGCCATTATTATTGGGGATCTTAAAAACAAGACTTGTTGCGCCATGTGATGGGCAAGGTATGATACTCCCATGGTCATACAATACTCCAGAACCAGATTCCGTGAGAAAGAAACCTCATTTCTCATCATCATCATCATCATCATCATCAGTTTTGCTTTCGCTTCCTCACCATACTAGTTTATCAAGGCTTAATCCATGTTGCTGCTTTCTGAGTTTTTGCAGGTTCTTGCTACGGAGCTACCTAGGCGGGATACAATCATTTCCGGTTTTCAATGAGGCACTAAAGTATGTTAAACAAGACACTGTGGCCGAGTGGTTAAAGCAACAGACAAGAAATCTGTTCCTTTGCGAGCACCGGTTCGAATCTTATCGATGTTTTTTGTTTCAATTTTTGTTTTCCCATCCAGGAAGAAAAAAAACCTAACCCTGCAGACAAGGCCGGGTTAAACATGATGGCATAAGTACTTGAGTAGGGTGCGTATCATGGTGGATTGCCTTGGGGATGGGCGGGGTTTGGTGGGGCGAGGGGGAGACCACGGCGATTAAAGGAGGGCAGATTTAAGTCTCGAGATTCGTGACCGGTGGGTGGGAGGAAGTGTGTGCGCGGTTTGCTAGGGAGCTATTCTTTTCCTTTGTCGTCAGTTTTTATCTCCCTCTCTCTCTACTCGACAATATTCTCTGTCTGTTAGTCATTCTTTGTCCTCTAATTCTTCGATTTATTCCAATTTCTATTTCCTACACTGTTTCCCAATTAAATATCCATTCTGTCTTCTTATACTCTGTCTTTTGCTACCATAATATTATTTATTAAATCAGACCCCCAAGCCTCCTTGAGTAAACTTTATTGCTCAAAAATGAGTGGATAGTGAGGAACATTGTATGCTTTACTAGGGCATGCCTACAGCTACCACCTACAGTTACCAAGGGGATTGGGCTAATGGTGTCTCGAGGGCATCACTGTCCCTAGCGGCCGGTTCCCTGTTATTGATTTTACAAAAACCTCCAGTGCTGAAATTCCTCTATGATTTCTCCCTTTTTCGCAGGGATACCTCTGTAAACATAACCTCAGGAAAAAGGAAAAAAGGTCGAGAATATTGAAAGATCTGATGAAAGGATGACAACTCCTGCAAAATATAGGTATGGTTAGGAATTTTTAGCAATAACTCAAGTATCGTACTAAGATTTGAGATTATAATCTGAAGCTTCATCACAGTAGCGTGCAAGCAAACCTCAGTGAGTCCTCCGGCTAAGCACTTGTACACAGGACTAAATCCAGCCCCAAAAACCGATTCTAGCGGAGTCACACCCAGCTGTTATAGACCCCTTTATTTTGTAAAAAAAAAACCCCGATATTACGAATAAACTGCTTGGGAGTTCAATTTCCTCATACAAATACACCTTCCCCAACCTCCCCCCCCCCCCCCGGGGCCCGGAGATGTTCTCGGAGGACTAGCGCCTCCACCCACCATCTCCTCCGCTTTCTCTGTCTCCCTCTCTCGAAGACGAGCCCCATGCCCCACCCCTCTGCGCTCGGCCTCGATTTCTGCCTCCCGACGATTCGCCCCAACCCCCCCCCCGCGGAGGCTAGCCGCAACTTTCTTCTCGCGACGGCGTGCCTCTGAACGGCTAGGAGGGTAGAAGCCCCGACAAGAGAGCCGGTAAAAACGGCTAATATGGCTAAGTGAAAGTTGGTAAACACAAATTAGCAAACCCAACAAGCAAAAACAAGGCTGTTGCTTAAACAAGCCAGCGAAAAATATTTCTCATTTTTCAGAATTGATTTTTTTCGTGGAGAATTGAGTGTTTAATCGTGGTGTAGCAGCGATGTGGGGAAGAGGATGTTGGCTGAACGGATATTTCAGGGGAGCGTGGAACCAGTGAACCGGAGTGTCCAGTCCACTTGACTTCATGTCTAAGCAGGCGGATGGCAGTACCCGAAAGTATGCCTAGGATAGGTGGACGGGGACTTCAGGCATCTAGGGTTGCGGAATTTTCTGAGTCCCTCGAGGTGATAGGTGAGCTCTAAGTTACAGGTAATCGGCGAGGGCTACGGGCAGCGGGGATTGCAGGCTATGCCAGGGGGCTTGGGACAGCTGGGGGATGCCGAACAGAGGGGACTGTTGAAAATAGAAGTGTTGAAAACGAAGGGAATTCTAGGACTCAAGGATTTTCCCAAGTGAAGGCGGGTGGTTCAAGTGAACTGGGGAATTTTGTATTCACGGCGAGTAATCAAGTTTCTCTCCCCGACAAAGTGTTCTTGTCTACCCCCTTAGGCTCCGGAATTCTTTTTACTCGTCTCTCTTAAGTGCCCATCGAAAATCTATAAAGTAGGGCTGATTATGCCAACTGTAGTACTACGGCTGGTTCATAATAAGTATAGTTACAGTAGTATCATACTCAAAAAGTATATTAAAAATCGAAAACCACTAGTGATGAATTAGGGCCAAAACAATCGGGCAATCACAATATCTTGAAAGAGAGAGCTTATTCTGGATCGCCTTAAAATAATACTTGTGCTGTGATGGACAAGGTACTCTCGTGTTCATATAGCACTCTAGGGCCAGATTCCTTGAGAAAGAAACATCATTAAATTTTCTTATTATTATGATAAGTTCTATTTTCGCTTTCCCGTCATATCGATCTATCAAGACCTGGTCCCTCCAGCTAGTTGCCTGGGTTTTGCTAGTTCTTGGTGCCGAATTGTCTGAGTCGGGGCACCCCCCTTTCTGGTTTTCAATTAGTCACTAAGGTACAATAAACAAGACCTCTTGGCCGAGCGGTTAAGGCGACAGACAAGAAATCTGTTTCCTTTGCGAGCACAGGTTCAAATCCTGCCTGTGTTTTTTGTTTCAATTTTTATTTCCCCACCAAGGAAAATAACCTAACCCTAACGATGGGAATGGGTTACACAGGATAACATAGATACTTGAGTGAGGTAAGTATCATAGTGAATTATTTTAGGGGTTAGGTTGGGTTGGGGGGGAGAGAACGGGGAAGACTTGAGATTTGTGATGGGTGGGTGGGAGCGGTTTGGGAGGGAGGAGGGAGGTGGTGGTGGTGGCTTAGGGTGTTTGCACGCGAGGTATGATAAGGGAAGCTAAGGTGAGGGAAGGAGGAGGGCCGGAGGGGAGTTCATTGATAGGGTCGGGTTAAATCAGATTCACGATGTCATATCATATCACCCAACTAAAATAACGGGGCAATAGGACTCAGGGTAATAGTTACAAAACCAGCAGTCAATTTTGGGGCGTGTGTAGATGCCCTAGAGGTTCCATATATATATATGAGTCGGTGAGGCTGCTTTTATCATCAATAGTAAAATACAAGGAGATACCATAAAAGTTTCTCTCTCCCCCCCAACAAAGTGTTCCTGTTTATCCCCTTGGGCTACAAATCTTTTTTTACTCATCTCTATTAAATTGTCCGTGAGAAATCTATGAAATAGGGTTGATTATGCTCGCCGTAGCATGATCCTACCGCCCGCTTATTATATGGAAGATAAAGTGCGGTCAGTTGGCGAAGGAAGTCCATTGGAGTTTATTAACAGAGTATCAAAAATGGGAATTCCCTCGATTGTAGTTAAAACGACCCCCCTTTTCGCCCAGAGAGATCCCTCTCCTTTTGGCTAGAGATCAAGAACGTCTTGTGTTGCGAATTGTTTCTGAAGAAGCCGTGATTGCATTAAAGAGAAGAAAAAAGGTGAAAAGGGTGAGAAAGCGAGGAACTATTGTGCCTTAGCAAAAGTAACCGAACTGGGCGATGCAACGACTCGCGCTTCTTTGTTCACACCCAACTTAAATAAATTACCGCAAACCCAACCCAACAAATGACCTGCAAAACTACAACCAAAAAAATATTTGAAAATGGAAATAGATATATAATCCTAATCACCACCTTGTGTGTTATCCATCTACTTAATAGACTTTTTTTTTCTTATGATAAATGTATAGTGGGTTTGGAGAGGGGGGCGGGGTTGCAATGCTTGTGGTGGGACGCTGCAGGGCTAAATGTTCGGTTACTTTTGCTAAGGGACAATACAGAGCAAAGCAAACAGGGAAATCATCGGACTGTAGGAATGCATATGGGGCACGCGCGTATGCGCTCTGGCAACACAGTGTAGAATAAGGTCCAAGCAAGTACACAGATCAAGGTAATTATTAAGGGCACCTTCGGATGTATATTGTAACATCTTGGACCCTTTTACCCACTCCTCTCCATTTCCAAACCGAATCACAAAAGATCACTCGAAGAGTATCTCTCCACTTGACACCTGAATTTCAAGAGTTTTATTTTTTTGATTGGTGAAAATGAGGGGTGCCCCCGAACCAGAAGTAAGAACACAAACAAAGAAGGTGGCACTCAAATATCAAGAGGAAAAAAGAAGGCACCCCCATCCCACGATAACCTGACAGGGAAACTAAATATTCGATACCACTTTGTTTCGCCTTACCACTTGCTTGGTGGTCGGCCCCTACCAACCAGTTTTGACCTCCGCCTTTTCGCCCACACTCACCAATCCGCCAGTGGCCCCTTTGATGAGTTGTTTATAAGCGGAAGAACGTTTAACGCCGCAGGCGCCCGATTCAGCATGTTGGAGTAGAGCAGATGAGGAGACAAAACACTCTACGCAAGTAGGACAACTACCCACCTACACGTTAGCATTCACGTGGGCTTAGATAAGGCGGGGGTGGTCCCACCGAAAAGCCTTTTTGTCATGGGTAATACTCTCAAGATGGGCTCTAAGCCCTTCGGCGGTGGTGAATTTCTTCCCGCATCTGAGGCGGGGACAGACATAAGCTTTAATTATCTTGTTCCAACAGTCTGCCAGGTTCTCCACGGGAGAATTGGTTGGTTTTTCAGGAAGGTTGTAGTCGAGAACGCTAACGAAGCCGTTTGGGGCGAGATTCTCAGACTTGAACCCCTTCTTGGTCCCTGCAATGGCCTTTTTAACGCGTCCAGGAAGGATACCAGCACGCCAAGTGTGGGTGGTAGTGGTACCAGCGAGAAGGTCGGCAGGGAGGTCTTTCTTGGCCAGGGGAGAGTTTTCATAATTTATGAGCTCGCGAAATCCCGAGGGGGTGAGAAAACCCTTGCACTGTCCAGATTCGATGTGCTGAGTGATGCCAGAAATGGCGTTGAACAAGACATCGCAGCAAGGACACTGGTGAGTGGTTGTTTGTTTAGGCTTGTGGACCTGATCGTAGTATTAGCTGGTCAAACACGTTGCAAGAGTGGGGGAAAAGGGACTGAAAACAAACCTGCTTCCAATGGAGCTCTAGCGCCTCCATAATGTGAAACTTTTGAGAGCAATCACGGCAAGCCAAGTGCTCGGGACTCTCCACCACATTACCCTCCAACTCCCCCTCATCCTTAAAGTCAACCCCGCACTTATCACAGTAAAAATGCGTCTCGAGATCATTCTCGCCATTCCTTCCAAGCATATGGCCATCCTCGACATTCAAAAATTTAACATCACACTTCTTGCACTTAAAATAGTCACCGTCACCCTCATCCAGATTCTCTTTCGAGGCCGGCTTGTGCATGGCCTCGAATCGGGCGCCATTCTCATTGATGTAAGCATCCTCTGTGTCGCTATCTGTGTCTGAGTCGGTAAAGCGACTGCAATAAATTAGCCATGTCGGAGAGGTAAGGAGAGGGGGGCTAGGAGGCGCTATTACCCAGCGAGATGGTAAGGTACAGTCATGCTTGATTAACATTTTATAATTAGCTAAAGAGGTTTTTGCAAAATGTATACGGGCGGGTTTCGGAGTTTATTTGCAGCGTACCTGTATTTTTGCGATTGGGCTGGGTGGCAGATAGGTGAGGGATGTTTGGTAGAGCAGTGGTGTGGTTGGGTGGTGATGAATTCACAGGCGGATTGGGCTTTTATGCGTTTAATTGTTTGTGCAAGGAGACCTTTACTTTTTAGCAGTCGGGCAGGGTTTTCCTTTGCGTTGGGATCAGGGTTGGGGAACGAGTCACAAGAATCATTTCCAAGAAAACAGAATACCCAGGGCCTGTTTGGCAAAAAAAATAGGACCGTTCCGTCCGGCGACCGTTTCTCCTGTGAAAATGGCCTTCCTTCTATTTCAAGAGGAAGGAAAAGGGCCATTTGTATGGGGAAGTGTAATGGAGCAGCTGTGTCCAAAAAGGCCCCTGCATTCAGCGCAAGAAACTGGTGTAAGCCCCCCCGGAGACTTCGAGGCCTTGATCATGCCTGCATTAGCTATAGCAATAATGTAATTTCCATAAAATGATGACTCGGGGGAAAATTACCCTAATGTCATTTCTTGAAAGTGTGTCAGTGTCCGTGAAAGAGGCTAAGGCAGTATCAGGAATTTCTGATATATCATATATTAAAAATCGGAAGCTACCCAAGCTCAGGGCCAAAGCAAGTGGGCGATCCCAATATCTGGGAAGAGAGCCAGTATTATTGGAGATCTTGAAGAAATACTTGTTGCACTATGTGATGGGCGAGGTAGTCTCACGGTCGCATAGTCTCCAGAACTAGATTTCTTGAGAAAGAAACATCATTCCTTATTATCATCAGTTTTGTTTTTGCTTCTTCACCATACTAGTCTATCAAGACCTAATACATGTTGCTGCTCCCCGGGTTTTCTCAGGTTCTTACTACCGAGCTATCAAAGCAAGGACACCCCTCCTTCCGGCCTTCAATAAACCACCAAAGTACAACAAATAAGACCTCGTGGTCCAGCGGTTAAGGCAACAGACAAGAAATCTATTTCCTTCGTGAGCAGAGGTTCAAATCACGTCAATGTTTTTTATTTCAATTTTTATTTCTCATTCAGAAAAAAAAAACCCTAACCTTGTTGATAAGGATGAGTTCGACATGATAGCATAGGTACTCAAGTGGGGTGCGTATCACGGTGGATTGGGGGGGAGGACAGAAAGGGGATTGGGTAAGGGTAGATTTAAGACTTGAGATTGTTGATAAGTGAGTAAGAAGAAGACCGTGCGAGGTTTAGGAGAAAAGGAGAGGGGGAGGAGGGGTGATGGTAGCGGCTTGAGGTGTGCAGGCGAGGTAGGAAAAGGACAAGGACGGAAGGAAGGAAGGGAGTGGAGCGGGGAGTTCATAGATGGGGTCGGGTTGAATCAGAATCGCGAGGTTATATCATATTATAAGTTATCACCGACCCAATTGACTTGGGCAATAGGACAGGGTATTAACGTACTTATAGTACAGGCCCTAAGCTTGATTCTTGCACGACCCTGAGCTCCATCAGTGTTCCTTAGACTCTACACGAGTCCAACCCAGGAATAATTGGATGTCAGATTGTCGGTAGCTGCAGATTTCTTGAAGGCCGCCGTTGGTTGTATTTGTACTGTAATGTAGCACCTATGTGCAGTACCGATACTACATCGCAGGGATTTCAAAGTGTTCGAATCGGATTGTCAGCGCCTAAATCTCTGGCATCTTCGCGCCCCCACAGATACCAGAGCTGCACAGTGCAGTACTGTGCTAGCACTACCAGTAAGAGCGGTGTGCTATCGCCTAACTATGATACTACGATAGAATTCCCGATTTCTTTCTTTAATGATGGTAAAGTTTCATATGTGAGCCGCCCGAATAGCTTTAACCCCATCTCACTAATGGCCTCTGGTAATGTCATTATGCCTACAGTAATTCTATCCGAAGGCGATACATTTTATAATCCTATTTCTACTCATATCGCCCGCCCCGATCCTTGCGAGTGCTGCCCGGTGAAAATTGTAATCCACAATGATTCCCGCAACCACCACATTCATACCCCGGCTTAAGAGAAATCGAGTGATGGCGAAAATCAATTCATCCCATCAGTTAATTAACGTATTCACCGGGGGGGATGGAAAAGGAAGAAATCAACAGAAAGTATCTATGTCATGATGCCTGGCAATTGGAGAGGAGCATGTAACCCTGGTCCGCCACTTCGGCCCTTGTATATGCACGCAAACTACTCTGTGTAAAAGGGGCCAGATTGTTCCCCAGTGGCCTTGGCGCCGTACCTAACCCCCTCCCTCCAAACCCTCATCCATCTATTCGCCAAACTAATTTAATCAAAAGGTCCATAAACACTTATACGTCAAGAGCCTACTCCCGAGTATATCATACTCATTCTGTCTGATCCATGAATCGTTACTAATCTTCAACTTCCCAAACACGCTCGCGCCCTTCCAGACGATGACCATGGGGTCCAGTTCCCTGGGTGGGACGCCAATAATGATCTGATACTCCTTACTCGGCTTTAGTGCACGAATGCGCTCTTCGAGCTGGTGATTGAATCCCGAGACCAGCGAACCACCGCCAACCACCATAATGCTGGCTAGGAAGTCCTTGATCTTCTTCTCCTCGCCCCTAGCAGCGTGGGTTATACTCTCCACTATTGCTGCGTCGAGGGGCATAATTGGGACTACCCGATCGCGGTCTTCGGCTTGTCCCACGAGTGTTGGACCGGTAGATTGGGGAGCGCCGACCGAGCCTGGGTGTGGAATACCGCCGGCACCAGGGACGAGCGGCGTTGTTGTCCCCGGGGGTGCGGGTGTGCCCTCAGGGGCTGGTGAACCAGCTATGGAGGATCGAGGGGTTGTATCGGTGGCCGTCAAGTGTGCACCGAAGCCGCCAAAACCGGCGAGCGTGGGTCGAGCGGGGGTTATGGTGCCCATATTCGCCGTTGAGTCATTACCAGCGGAGGAGGGTCGTGGTATCAGGGATTGGTAAAGAGAATATTGGGCTGTAGAGAGGGGGTCATTGGGTTGGCCATCGTAGAGGTCGTAGGAGCGCTCCCAAAGGCTTCGGCGGCCAATGAGCTTTTCTTCATGTGAAAGGATGGTGGGCTTGAAGTGTGTCTACTGGATTGTCAGCTTTGAAAAAAGTAATTAGGGCAGTGGATTACTTACTAAAGGTGCCAACATGACTTCGTCGTAAGTTTTGAAGTGGTACTTCTTAGTATCCTGCTCCGGAGCCCTTAGATGGAAATCGTGCGCTTGGACACTAATATCAGAGTCGTTGAGAGTAGCATATTTTGCCTTGAGCTCTTCCGCTAATAGGAAATCGTAGCGCCGTCGTAAGTTAATGTCGCGATACGGGAACGAATACGATAGCATCATTTCCATTAGCACTGTCGTGACATCCTGGCCTCCGTATTTAAGATTTAGACTAGATATATCAGTTTCGTGCTCAAAACAAAGTGGTTGCCTGCTTACCGCGACTCCGCAACACACATTCCCTCTTCAACACAGCAAATAGAAGTTTTCTGGGCTCCGATATCCACAATACATGCTTGCGAAAACCCCGCTCCAAAAGTTGCTGCCAATGACTCCTACATGATGACAAATCAGCAACAAACCCCTAACCCATCTAACCCCGTGGATGTACCTGAACAATGCAAACCTGGGCGAACCAGAACTCTTTTAACAAGAGATTAAGCATCTCAGTAACGTAATTTTTGTCGTAGAGATCCGGAACAACCAAAACCGCAGAATATAATTTGAGATCTTTCTTCTCAATATTCAGTTCCCGCTTGATGCCCTCCTCAAGAATTACGGATATATCCTCCAAAACTCTTCTCTTGGACTGGTAGTCTCTCTCATTGAAGGTTCCATATTGAATAGGCCAAAAAAGGCGATACCGGGGGGTAGAATTATCAGGAATCCTAAGTGCTTCATTCCCAACAAAGTGGTCCGGGGCCTTGTGCTTCCCAGTATCCGTCCACTCCACCCTGTAAGGATCGTTATGCTCCTTGATAGTCTCCGGAGGTGTACGGCGATTGTAGGAGAGTACAAGGTCACGAGAATTGGGAAGAATACGGCGCTTGTTATGGCGCATTCTGATCTTCAGTTCGTTCGACATTGTGTTGAACTGAGATTCAAACTATGGAGGAGTCAACCCCTAAATTCTCTAAGGGTGAGGCATGGGTAATAAAAACTAACCTCTTCGCCGAACTGCGGACCTTCATCATCAGAATCTTCATTCTCCTCGGCAACTTTCACCCTCTTCGGACATCTCTCTTCCTCCTCATATTCTGCCTTATCCGCCTTTCTTGCTATGCAATTTGGAAAAGTCTTCGGTAAAGCATCGCTAGCTAAGCCAATTCTCATATTCTGAGACCCCGTATGGATCACAACAACCTTACTACCCAAGGCCTCTGCCTGCTCCGCTGTTTCCTCTCCTTCCTCCGCACCTCTATCGATGTCCATCGCCATTGGATCTGCCACCGTAGACGCCTGTTTTTCTTTCTCTAGCAGTGCCGCTTGGGCCTTAAGGAGGTCCTCCTGTTGTTGCCGAAACACCATGATCTGTTCCTCACGCTTAAGGTATTCGCTTAATACTCATTAGCCAAGTTGCCAAATAGATAGGGAGCTAAAGCACGAACGTGTAATAATTCTTTTGATTGATCATAGGAATAACAGGCCACGAGTGAGTTCTAAGATTATTATCCGTCCGTTCAAGACCTATTTAATACACAATTGTCAGCTTTGACCGAAACAGACCGGGAGCCTCTTCAGTTCCAACTTACCCTCCTCTCTCAGGAGCGCCTTGCCAGACTTCTTTGGGGGCGCCATTATGGAATGTGTGGGAGCGAAGTTTCGTAGTATGTGGAACCGTTACGGGGTGTAAAGTGGTGAGCCCGTGGTTGTTTAGAAGAATGCGAGAAAGCGTGATTGCATGTACTGCCCGAAGCTTCCCAAACAAAAAAAAGTTTAAGACAGCAACCCTTGGCGCCAACCAACTGGGGATTAGTCATTCATAGAATGGCAACTACACGTTGGTTTTCCTTTTTCCCTTCGTCCCAACGACAAGCTCCATTCACCCCCGGTGTTTCCCGCTTGATTATTCCTCACGATCCTTTCGCTCCATATTCACCTTGCGTAAAGACTGTTCAAATTCAACATGGGAGTTTTTCAGAGTATGTTTTCTAGACTGTGGTCGAAGAAGGAGGTGCGAATATTGATTCTTGGCTTGGTGAGAAGCTCCGCTCCCTATCCCTACTTACTACCGCCACTGATACCGAGCAGGACAACGCGGGAAAAACAACACTGTTATACCGACTGAAGGTAGGATCGTCTGGCCCCGATAAACCCATGAGAGAGCTTAATACAGAGGTTGCAGATCGGTGAGGTTGTGACAACCGTCCCAACAATCGGTTTCAACGTTGAGAGTGTCACATACAAGAATCTGAATTTTAACGTTTGGGTATGTCTCGAAGTCTTATCTATACACATGCTGCTTTCTAACATTAGACAATAGGACCTCGGTACGCAGCCCCTCTCACTAATGTTTCCCCCGTTTATCCGTTGATAAGTTTTACACAGGCGGTCAGACCTCCATTCGACCATATTGGCGCTGCTACTACGCTAACACCGCGGCCGTTGTCTTTGTGGTTGATGCAACCGATCACGCTCGTTTGGAGACTGCAGCAGAGGAACTACAAGCTATGCTGAACGAAGATGAGCTACGGGAAGCAACATTATTGGTGTTTGCGAATAAGCAAGATCAACCAGGTGTTTTAGGTGCAGCGGAGATCAGTGAAGCGCTGAAGCTGCCGAGCTTGAAAGAGCGGAGTTGGAGTATCTTCGGGTGTAGTGCTGTCACTGGTGATGGTGAGCTTGACAAGGGGCTTTCCAAGATCAAAACGGACTGCTAACGCACGTGATTTCAGGCGTCAACGACGGCATGGATTGGCTAGTGGTGACAACCCCCTAAATCTCCCTATCCTACATTGCTTCAGTTAACAGCTTAGCAGAAAACTGTCCAAGAAGGACAGTAGCAACGTTTATAATCCCAAGCGTACATACCTTTAAAAAGACAGCACAGCAGGGGGTGGAACGGTCAAGTTATATCACCTAATAACATATTTTGTTCAACTTTCCTTCCTCCTTTCACTAATAGGAGATTTCTACTTGTATCCAAGAACGGGAGTTAATTTTTTCTTTTTTGTGCCTCATTCTTTCGGATGCGGGTGTTGGCCAGTTATTGTAGAAGGATGTAGGGTGGTTCGGCATTGGCTTATGTGGGTTTGATGGTGTGAATAAACACAGATACTCAATAGGAATATTTGTCTGGTGATATAGAAGTTTTAAATTTGGCTTATTAAAAACTTGCCATCGGCCCGACAGGTAGCAGAAACGAGTGATACACAATGATCGCTTCTAGAGCACTATACCCGTATCTAGTAGGCTATCGTAGCTATAAGTGCCGGATATTCCAGGAATTGTGAAAAATAACGCTGCAACTCCCCCGCCATAAAGCTACCCTACTGAATTACAGTACTTCACAACCTCCTGAAGCTCGCATGGCAATCTCACCTACCATATTCGAACCCCAAGGCTGATAGGAAAACCTAAAAGGAGTCGCAGTGGCACATAAAATAAGCACAAATCATCTGATTGGAGGGTTTCTTAATTGTCTTAGCAAGCAGCCGCCAGCGGAGGCCCTTGGCCCAGACAACGTTAATACAAGCAGACAAGTAGATATGTCGCTAGCATAACTTGGGTGAATTTGCTGCACCATTGAACCACGACTGGGTTGTGCGTGTTTAAGTGAGCCCTGCTAAAGTCACATAACATAGGGGCAGTTACAAAGCTGGTAGCAGGCCGGATTGAAGCTCCACAGCCAATCCCCACTTTATCTAAATTCCAACCTCTAGGGACTCCCCCCCGGAAAGAAAAAAAATACAGCTCTCCTTTGAGTATGCCTAAGACCAAGCTAGTGTTGAAGGACTAAGAGAGCATGTAAGAAGTTGCTTCAATTAGAGAAGTCAGGTACGGCATTATAATTATGGTGCCGCAATGTTCAAGCAAGAGCACATCACTCTGGAGTCACGCGATCCAGAAGATTGACCAACCTCCTTAATAGTCGGAAGGAATTTAGAGTGAGGCTCTTCAATCGGGGAAGAACATTAATTTGGGACCGATTTTGTGAAACCTGAATAGCTTTTTGATGATCTGGGATACTCCCTGAAAACAATTGAGGTTGAGATGTCGTAGCTCCAATATTCTCAAAATTAAACTCTGGCGCTGTAGTTGACTGGTGCGCACCCGCTGCCGCCAGGTATGATACCCTAGACAACTCCACCAGCAAACTTGGCAGTGTTGGTCTTTTTCATACAGGTGTTTGTTATTTCAATAATACACAAAAATTCTCCCGGTGATCCTGTGCTTCGCTCTGATTCGTGGGAAGCGGATTGGTCCTCATCTCGGGCTTTTACGTTATCTTGCTAGTGGGGAATTTATCGCAACGGGAAAGAAGGGTCTCCAAGACGGGCTTCAACAAACATCGAACCTGCCAGCGTTATATAGCGGAAATGTGGAGTGTAAGTGTATGGAGGTGCTGTAAGATTTAATGTTCAGCGGACATAATTCATGAGAAGGTATCATAACTTATGTAATATAGTTGCCTCCCCCGACAGTTTGACTACGGTGGTCTATAGCGACCAAAACCGCCACTACGCAAAAATCTTAAAACTTAAAAATCAAAAAATGTAAAAAGTCCCCCAACAATAAGGATTTCATAAACTGTGAAGTTATTTATAATTATCATCATTAGTACTGTGTATTGAGCAATGCCTAGACAAATGACGATAATAAGTGGAGAATTGAAACAAACATGAAAAAAGAAGAGGAAACAGAGGGTGAAGCCGACTCCGACTGGCATCTTCAGCTCGTCAGGTTTTACCTCCGGGAGCGAGCGGGTAGAGAGCCAACCTCTAAGCTATCCGTTCTTGAAGTGGGTTAAATGAGGAATAGCCTCAGTCTGGATTCTTCCTTTGATGAAGCCTAAAGGAAAGCACCAAGAGAAGGAACAATTATGAAATCACAACGGAATCTAAGCGGAGCTGTGAGAGATGGATCAACTGTCATTTGGATGGCTGCTGTCTCTCTGATTAAGGAATGGCTAGGAGATGTATATCTCCATCTAACAACAACAAGAGACTCCCGAAACACAACAAGCTCTCTAAAGAAAACACA
>Ga0307509_10001304_pt1 | contig 42277 bp, 34 predicted proteins | sample 10_EM_MG_FD_202245 | JGI IMG/M metagenome (GOLD analysis project Ga0307509, IMG submission 202245) | Populus trichocarpa ectomycorrhiza microbial communities from riparian zone in the Pacific Northwest, United States - 10_EM | ecosystem: Host-associated > Plants > Roots > Unclassified | place...
TGGACTGGACTAGCTAGTCTGGTCGAAAGTCAAGTCTAGTCTAATGGTTGAAATTAGACCGACTGGACAGTCAGGATTATCGAAACCGACTCGACCAGGACTGGTCCGACCAGGCCCGCCAAGCAATAGGATATGCTATTTTTATCACATTATATTACGTTCAAATAAAGCTTTTCTTAATTAAACCTATTGTTTCCATGGATTATATATGGTGGAGACAGTGCCTCGCTTAGATTAGGGGAGGTGAAAATAGGTTTCCCCCGGTCGAACTATTTGTTGTAAATATCGCAATAGTCAAGCTCTATACCGAAGGCTTAGGAAACGACAGAAAACCATGGACGGTTACATTCTATCTAAGTGACCGGAGTACCGGCTATTTATGCTTCGCAACAGGAATACTTGTCCACAGCAGCAAAGAAATCCAAGGTAACAAAAGGAAGATAAAAGGAATGTAATGCGCATAGAATTACATCAATGATTAACCGATTGAGTAGTGAGTGGGATGAAAGATCTGAAGCGAATGAGTTGAGCTTATACTCTGACGGCATTGAAGTGAAACTAATATGAATTAGGAAGTGTTGTCGTACTCAAGAACGTAGAGAGTGCATATCCGAAAGTATAATTTCAACACTATTTTTGGTGCACTAAGTGAGTGATATTACATGACCATCTGCCATAATACCTGTATTCGATCCTCTTATCCATCGGGTTATCGTATTTCCACCACATGCTATCCTCTCCGGGGTGTTCTATCAACTTGTATTGAGGAGTTGTTGATTTACAACGTGACAAAGGGCTTTAAGATCCTACTGTAGCTATAGTTCTATTCTTAGCGAGTGTTGGCCTGGGTGCCATTCTGACTCTCATGCGATCTTTTATAAAGACTGGTCTGGGACCAGTCCAAACCGGACCGGACCACCCAAGTTAGTCGGGTCCAGTCATCGACACCAACCAGGACTGGCCAGTCTGGTCCTGCCTCCAGGACTTGACCGGTCGGACTATTCAGAACCCTGGTGTTAGATGGTCAAAACAGGATGCCACTCAAGAGGTGGTATTGCAACCACCGTCTACTGGTACCACATAAATGCCACCAACCTTTCATGCCTAGAATAACAAGAGCAGCTATGAATAAGCCCTCTTTCCTTGCACAATTAGCAATTGCTTTTGTCATAATTTAGGGCAAGTTTAATAACAAAATTGTCATTATTTGATTGTAAGAGAGAATTGTTGGTCAGTCCAATATCTCGGTTGTTGAGTACTGTGAGAATTGAAAGCTACCTGGTTGCACACCTCACGTTTGTTGATCACACTTTTCACAGTACTACCCACTGTATTAGGTAAACACACACCCATCAATTTTCCCTATGGCTCTTCGACCGTTTAGCCTCCCTTGACGGTCGGCACCGTCTCCGGTTGCTTGACGGCCGTCTATTGGTAAACGGACTCTAAGACATAATTGCATATTTATTTCATTAATATTTCATGAAAACAATTAGAAGTTTTCTGATGTGTTTTTCTTATAGGATGTTTAAGATATTAGAGTCGTTTATGCATTACTAGAGGCACCTTTCTTGGTTATATCATACACGATTATTCCTAATTATTCCCTCACACCCTTACAGATTTACATATATTTTATTGGGATTTTCTTGGGAGGTTTACAGGGTCAAACATGTTCCACACTCATGTTTTACTAGGATTTTCCTTATGTTGCTTTGTTATATGGAGAGTACACATCCTGTATAAATACAGAGGTTAAGTTACTGTCCATCTTACTTAAAAGAATAAGAACCAGAATGCCTGCCAATCTGCTCTCTTGCCATACAACTTCTCCTTACGTAGCGTGCAACGCAACTCCCTCACACTTGTGTAGTATTCTCCACATAGCAGTACCGAGTGAGCACTATCCCTTGGGCGGTCTGAGACAGTAAAATTCGTTGTCAGGCACACAGTGCCTATTATAAGAACGACTATACCAGAAAGGAATAAGCCCATATAGGATATAGCAACGTCAGCTACCATAGATTGAATTTCGATATGATGGAGGTATAGCGATCAACAATACCCGCAATGTCCGAGTTTACACAAGTACGAGAACCACTTTCTGCTATTTCTACCAATTGTGCTGGGGTAAGAGAAAGCCAGGTGCGAAAAAGACGAGTGCGAAACAGACAAAATTACAGGTATCCAAATCCCAAAATCAACCCGATCAGCGGCCCTATGTGCCTCTGCCACCACAGAATGATCACCTCTGTCAGCCATTATTGCCTTGGGAAGACAGCTGTGCTGATGCACCCAGGATATTCGAGTTGTTTTGGGATAACAGAGTCATAGATTTGCTAGTGGTAGGGACAAATCAGTATGCAAGAGAGAAAGGAGCGGGCAAAAGGTTAGAGTCTCTGGCAGGCACCCTGGTGCCCATGGCATTTGGTCGAGAATGGAGGAAAGTAAGAGCCAAGGAGATGCGAGTCTTTTTAGCTCTCCTGATTCATATGGAAGCGAAAAGAGGAGCAGGGCTGAGTCCGGGAGCCTTTTGGAATATAAAGGAAAATAGAAAATCAACCTTTCAAGCAATGGGTTTCAAGCACTTCTGCCAGATTAAACGCTATCTGCACATCTCAGACCCAAAATTGCAACTATCCCGATCTGAGTGGTTTGAGAAGCTAGAACCACTCAACTCAATCATTCAGTCACTGTGTCAGCAGTACTACCTTCCGGCTTTGAATCTTACTGTAGATGAAATGATGATCAGGTTTGGAGGATGCAGTAAGCACACCTACCGTATGCCCAGCCAGCCGATCACTGAAGGGTACAAGGGCTTTGCACTCTGTGATGTCGGCTATACATATAGTTGGATGTTTGCATCACGGTCAAACACATGTGCTAGATTGATTCTACCAGAGGATCTCACTCCCACTGGTTCTACAGTTTACCAATTGGCCTCCTCCTTCCCTTATCGCTCTGGGCTCCACTTCAACATCTACATGGATAATTGCTTTCCCTTGCTTGCTCTCCTTACAAAGCTTCGAAGTCTAGGGATTGGTGGATGTGGAACAGCACGAATAAATGCGGGAGCATTTCCTATACAGCTGGATGATAGGAGGAAGGCAATTCCTTGGAATGAGGTCTCGGGTGGTCCAGTTGGTCAAGAAGGGAAGGTCTTAGGAGTTCAGTGGCAGGACAATAGCGCTGTCCATTTTTTGTCTACTATTCACACTCTTGAAGAGCGAATCACTGTCGAACGCAAAAAGCCTCGAATTTCTAGCAGTAATGGTCCTGCTATTCGCCGTGTGTTTGGCACAGCTGAGCGTAGCAATGCCGCTATTCCTGTCATTACCAATGACTATAATGGGTATAAGGTTGGGGTTGATGTTGCCGATCAGTACCCGAGTTATTACTTCACCCAGCTGAAGTGTCTTCGCAACTGGCCTCCTCTATTTTATTGGCTAGTGGACACTACAGTTATCAATTCATTCCTAATTGCCCGACGCCTCTCTCCGCCTTTTCGGTATAAATATACCTCACGAGCATTTCGTCTTCTACTGGCCGAGCTACTACTTGAAAGATATGGGCACAAAGGTCAAGCTCCACGGAAGGCGTATTACAAACGCAAAACCACACCCCCCCCGATATAGCCGCCTACAATACCATACATCACTCCCAGCTCCTGAGGGAATGGTAGCAGAGCATGAGTTCTTACAGCAAAGATCCTCCGGAGTTGGTTGCACACAGTGCAGGTTCACACTATGCGGAATGAATCAAAAAGGCGTTCGAGCAACTTCAACTCGCTTTGGCTGCAATGGGCCTGGCGGTGACTTCTCACTATGCCTTTCTTGCTATGAGTGTTGGCATAAAGCTCTCTTATTGTCGAACTCGTAGATAGCTTTCGTGTCTTTCCTCTCTCTTTTGTGGGGCTGGGGCCGTATTTGACTTTATTGTTTTTTTGTTCTGGGAGCTCTTTGTTGTTAGCTAGACAGATGATTTATTTCCTGGCTTCTTAGTAGCTAGAGTGCCCTGAACCCACTACTGTAGAGAGTTTCTGTCAGAGTTTCTTTTATTAGTGTTCACCGGATGCAATAATTTGATATCACCTCCATGTTATGTAAGCGCCAAGTGTCCTATTTGGGAATTTTTTTCATGTTGGTGTGCCTGGCGACGAATTTTACTGTCTCAGACCGCCCAAGGGATAGCCATATTTTGGACAGTGATCACCTAGCGACACCATTCTGATGCGTACTACAGTGTATCTGCCTGACATTTTCTCCGCTGGTATGTTCGATGCCGTCGGGTCGATCGCGATACGGGTGAGTTTGACAGGTGACATAGAGGGTTTGTTTGCTAAGTCCTTATACATACACTTGCCTATAGCGAGGGTAAGTGGACAGTAGGTATCTACCAAGCGCAATGCCGTACTCTTCATTAACCCATAACATTTATCATAGACAGTCCCCTATCAATAATAACACTATTATATAATTATTCACAATCTCCTCAAGAATCCTTACGCTATTGTAGATCTTTCCTCTATCTATCAATAAACGCGCTATATAAGTGCTCTTGTCACTGATAGGTTGGGAGGGGACAAAGGGAGAAAAGAAAAAAACCACCCAAGAAAGCAAAAAAAAAAGAAATAGAAAGAAAACGAAAAGGGCGTCGGAAAGAAATCCCAGCTCGAGGAAAATTGAATATGATAGGATAGAAATATAAACATGTGGACTAAGCCCTCTGACAATAATGAAACCATTTCACTCCAGCGACAAGAGTTCTGTGCTTTGTAAACCAGAATTCATGAATCCTCCTCACTCGATTAAGCTAGACAGGGAGTCTAGACGGGCGATAATAGGTGTGTACATTCCAAGCTTAGGGACCTCCTTCGCCTGCAAAGGGCGATGTCGAAGAGATAATTCCGTAAGCAACAGGGGACGAAAGAGAAAGGAGTGATTTCCGCGGGGTAGTGACTCCTAGGTCTCGGACTACGTTAGGGTTCTAGCACTGTGGGACTGTAGCAGAGTTATCATTTCCTCGAAGCAAAAGAACTCCGCGAGCATGAGTGGTGTTTGGCCGCCGTTATCTGGCCTGTTGGGGTTGACCTCTTTTCGCCCGAGTAGTATTTTAACCACTCCCTGATGATCACTCGAAGTAGCACACATGAGCGGTGTTCGACCGCCGTGGTCCAGGTAGTTGGGGTTAACACCTTCCCCCTCGAGTAATATTTTGACCACCTCCTCATGTCCACAGGAAGCAGCATACGACAGCGGCGTTTGGCCATTGCCACCTGGCCTGTCGGGGATGATACCTCTATGCTCGAGCAGTATTTCCACCACTCGGACATGCCCGTTCCTGGCGGCAAATGAAAGTGGTGTATTTCCGGAATTATCATGCTCGTTTGGGTTAACCTCTTGCTGCTGGAGCAGTATTTTCACTAGTTCCCCACGTCCATCCTCAGCAGCGTACGAGAGCGCTGTCCTCCCACGGTTGTCTGGACATCTGGGGCCGACCGATCCGTACTCGAGTAGAATTTCCACCACTCGCTCATGGCCACACCGGGCGGCATGAATTAGTGGTGTCATGCCGAAATAATTATGATGGCTGTGGCTGGACATATATTCACTAAGAAGCATTTTTACCACTTCCTCTTGCCCATTGCGAGCGGCCCATGCAAGGGGTGTAGGCCCTAGAACCCTCCCGCCGCGATAGCACGCCATCCCCTTCAAAGTATTCACAAGCTCTATAATTCCGAAGAACGATGCACAGTCTAGTCCACTGAAGGGAAAATCGATATCGCCCCCAAGATCGCTACAAGGGTTGCTAGCACAGCCCCTGTTATCCAGATATTTTACGTGTTTTAAAAGCAACTTGCAGGATATGTGGGATATGTGACCATCGTATTCCCGAAGCAGCTCCAGTGCTAGTGATTTTCCATGCTTTGAGAGTCCCCGCTTCGCATGGATTCCCCAGTACACGGAACAGTATTCTAGAAAGGGTTTGTCATGAATAGCGGTGGAGGGGTCGGTTGAAAGGGCTTTGACCTGTTTGGAATTCAGATATGTCAGGCAGATCTCGGCCATTGCCGAGTGAGGGTTACGGGAAATATCGGGGCGGGTGGAAAGATACTCTTTCGCGGTAGGGTGGATGAGTCGCACAGTCGATGTCCCTTCATCCACAGTGATAAGCCCTTGACAGTAGCTCACCAATGTCGAGATTAAAGGAGTGTTCCCGGCATTGAAATCCTTAGAGCCTAGCTTAACTGCTAGGGCATGGCAAAGCTCATCCGTTCTCAGCGGCCGCTCAGCGTGACTGAGCCACATCAAAGTCGCCACCCCGAGTCTTGATTTACCCTCATCCTGCGCCTTTATCCGTTCAATCGTCAAACTGTAAGCATCTCCCCACCCCGACCCGTCGGCCATTTTGTTAAGCCTTTCTCGCCTCTCATAAATAGTTGGTTCTCCCAAGATTGCCTCGATATTTAAGGAAACAAGTCGAAACCTAATTATTCCTGTTAGCGGATAATCGGGGTATGATTCTGAGCAGTATTGGCCCTACTCACACCGAAACATTTCCCGGAAGCTGGTCTAGAATTTCTGTCTCGAGACTCTCGTCCATAGCATCGAGGGCATCGTCCTCGTCGAGTTTGATCCGAAGGTATCCGGTGATATCCTTCCTGGATGAACTTATGGAGACACTTTCCACGTGCCCAGACAGACGCCTTTCGACCTCGGCCCGAATATAGGGCCTTCCGGTTACGAATATTCGAGTGCGCGGAGACTTCCCAAGGATTTGTTTCAGCGAATCTAGGAGCCTGGCTCGCTGAACCCCCGAGCATTCGTCTAGGCCGTCAATACACATGACTGTCCGCCGTGATGATGCGATGAGCTGTATCATTTGCACGATATAAGTGAGTTGGGGTCTGCGCCCGCCAATGGTCGTTGTCTGCTGTTGAAAGGCCCTCGATATCTCCTCAGGGATCCTTTCCATCCCACCAACCATCTGCTTTAGCAAGGAACCCAGCACATTGGTCGCGCATTGCTCTTTCCGTGCTGCGAAGTCCAAGTAAAAACATGAAACTGCAATGTTTTGTCCGTTGGTCTGATCGCATAGCCTGTCCACTACTAGCGAGCTATCATCACTACTTGTCAGCACGGACTCCCACCCTCTACCCCCCGAGCGAAAACCTATTGTTACCTGATAAATGTCTTTCCAACCCCTGGATCTCCATAGCAAAACAGAACAGCGCTTTCGCCTTCCCCTTTCTCACTACCGGCGTACCATCTTCTAATTTCCTCCGTCTGTAAGAGCCATTCCCCGACACCATTGGCACGCTGTTCTTGGATGTCCCAATGCCGCAAGCCCGGATTGAGTGGTGATAGCCAGGCTAGGAGTTGAGACCGATCATCGGTAATGGTATCGCTATTCCACACATCAGAGGTGTTCCCATTATTGGGCAGTGTGGGACTGACATGGACGGTATATTGGGGCATCTTCCACTCTTTATCGCTCACACGGCCGAAATGGAGGGGCTTCTGGGTATTGCTGGTTGATGATATTCCTGTGACGTGAGGAAAGTGGGTTTGGTTGAAGAAAAGCGGGGGTGTTGTCCATGTAAAAGCAGCGCGGCGAGCACCCACTTGGCTCTCTTACGGCGCCTAATAGCTTTCCAATTCAGCCACCCGAACCTTGTGAAACTATCATGGTTCTTCTGGCTGCCATGTCGGTACCCTGGGAGCCATACCGGTCTATACGGTTTTCTAATTCCTGATCTATCGCACCACCCTCCTACAATGCTCTCCTCGCAGCCACTCACGAAAATTTCAATGTCCCCGTTGTGGAATAAGCCTAGCTGGATCATAAATTAGGGCTCGTTTACCGATAGACGGCCGTCTAGTAGCTCGAGGCGGTGCCGACTGGTAAGGTTGGCTTGACTGCTGGGGGTGTGTGGGTAAGTAAACAGCGTTTACCTACAGTAGGGGGCATTCTAGAGACTGGTGAAATTTGCCTATGCACCTCCGGGGCAACATCACGTTTTGAGCACCTAGTCACAAGAATTCAAGAGGTAGAAAATTTGGGAAAAGCTTTTGTACCATCTATCGGACAATGATCCCGGTTGAAGCACCACCGTCTAGTTTTATTGCCCAAATTTTAGTGGTGGATGGTTAGGGAAACGGGCCCCTACCGGTAGTGTACGGTAGCCCAAACAACTAACATTACAGACCTTTTTTTCTTTGGTGGAAACCACAATCACTAGCGGTAGTGATAATATCCCAAACTTTACTACGCAATATGACCGAAGCTCTCTCCCACCACATAGCCTACATGACCGCTGCGGTTGCAAGTGAAACCCACAACCTCTCCAGGAACCCATCTACCTATAGGCGGCCGTCTGGCACTTCGATACGGCGGCCGTTAGGGGGGGCTGACGGTTAGAGGTATACAGGCAAGTGTATTGCGTTTACCTCCGGTTTGGTACTGTCTAGTTCCTGGTGGGACCTCTAAACTCACCTCCGAGGCAACATCATGCTTTGGCCGTCTAGTGACGATTTAGAATGGTAGAAAATTGAGTACGGAGGTACAGCGTGTAAGTTTTGTAGGTTCCACAAACGAGGACTGCCACCCTCACCCCCTGTGTAACCTACAAAACTTATACGCTGTACCTCCGTAAACACTATTGCACCATTCATCAGAAATGATCCTGGTTGACACACCACTGTCTAGTTTTATCACCCAACCTTTGGACCTTGATGGTTCGGTAACCAGGCCGCAAGCATGGAATCTCCATACGCTTCTTTTTTTCCTCGGCTTTTGATTTGAATTTTCCTGAGCTTGATCCTGCCCCCTCCCTCGAACCTTTTTCTAAGAATCCGCCATGAACAGAGAAATCGAGATCTGTTAGAGCGGGCAAGGTCCTGAGATAGCCGGTGTGCCAAGTCCAGCTGCATGATGCGCCACACCACACTGATTCCAACCCAACCGAAGCCACTCCACAAGAAAGAAAACCACGATTCATCCCACCTTCCCTCCCCGCGGGCTCTTTGGCTAGTCCGTTTTCAAGACAGATAGGGCCATCCACTTATAGGAGTTGAATAATTACTGTCTCGCATTGTATCTCCTTGAAACTTTCTTACAGTAATTATGGAAGAGCTGTATGGTTGACTATGAGCTTTTTGGCACGCGGTCCGGAGATCCCTTTTCCCGCCCTTCTCACAATGCATACTAGTACTTCTCGTAATTCCCAGACGTTTGTAAAAACAAATGCCATTGCATATGGGCGAAGAATTGCCCGGAGCCTCAAGATTTTGCCCGTATGCAATAGCAGTCGTTTTTACAGACGTCAGGAAATTACAGGTATTGGTGTGATTGGCACTCGGCGGTATTAGAGCAACCACAACCCAAAGAGAATCATTATCACTGAATACATGCTACAATGTATATTGCTGGCCGTTTCTCTCCTGGTGTGTTCCCCACTTTCAAACCGATTACAAGAGGTATGAAATTAATGGGTGACGTGGAAAAACCCTCTTTCCCAGCCCCCGCCCTCCATAATGATGTTCCAGGGCTAGTCACTAGGTATTCATCACGTCTGATACAGTACCATTAAGCAATATCATTTACAGTGGCCAGCTTCTAATTGTAGGTACGATCTCAATATACTCGTACACTACTCGAGTACATTGAACCTAGTATTAGATATCGGCGCCCGGGTAACATATATTAGGGGAGTGGACACTGCGCATTACAAGATAGAACCCTTTCAAACAAAACAATAAAAAATCACATTTACAGGCAATTAGAAACAAAGGAGCAAAAAAAATGATTGGAAAAGGATGCAGAATGCAGCAGAAGCAAACTAGTATCATGCGGGTACCCTTCTTTCCTCGCTTCTTAGTGGTAAATGTTCATATACTTGTAGAAATTCCCCGAGGATAAGGAGGCTCGGCTATTCTTGCTTACTAAGAAATTAAACGACCCCACCTTCAATCTCCATTTTCACAAGTCGCCGTTCAACCCCCCCCCCCGCTCTAACCTCCTAGGTTCGATTACCGAAGGTAAATTATCCTTTGCAAAACCAATCACTAATAACCTTATAACCACATATTCACTAACCGGGAATCCAATCTTACCCCAATCCATATCGCAGTCCCCCATGTCGTGCCGCACTAATTCTAATCCACCAAGCACTATAGGACACAAAGATAACCACCGTTCACCCCGATTTCCTTCCCCACCCAATTTATTAGTCGACGGAACACTACGGTGCTACGGACCGCTTTTTCGCTCTGTTTCCGGCTTGGGTGGGGCTGCCCTTCCTGGTGTCGGTATGGGAGTCGAAGGAGCCAGGATTGTTGAGTAGCCTGACGGCAAATAACCTCCGTATCCCTTTTGCTGCTGGTCTTGCGACACGTATGAAAGGGGGGGTGAGTACCTGGCCGAATCATTGCGATGTGCGCTACGCTGTATCTTCCGGGTTGTTTCCCCACTCGTATGATTAATGCCGTCGGGTTGGTAGCGATACGGGTGAGTTTAAGAGGTGGAGTGGAGGGTTTGTTGGCTCGGTCCCCACACATACACTTGCATATAGCGGGGGTGGATGGCCATTTTGTATCTACCAAGCGCAATGCCGTACTCTTCATTAACGCAAAGCCATAACATTTATGATAACTAGTCTCCTATATCACCTTTTTATAATTATTCACAGTGGCCTTGAGAATCCTTGCGTTATCGTAGACCGTTCCTTCTTTATCTGAAAAGGAAAAAATACGCTATATAAGGTCTACCTGTCGCCGAAAGGTTGGGGGGGAGGGGGAGCAAAGGAAGAGAGGAAAAAAACCATCCAGGGAAGCAAAACAAGAAAGAAAAGGAAAAAGGCGCCGGGAAGAAATTTCAGCTCGAAGAAATTTGAATATGATAATATGATAGAATATAAACCTAAATATATAAACTGATCCTTCCCAATAACGAAACCATTTCACCCCACTGACAAGACCAGTGCGCTTTGTAAATCCGAATTCATCAACCCTCCTCACTCGACTAAGTTAGGCAGGAGTAGCAAATGGCGAAGGGGGTCCCTGATCTAGGAATGCAGGTATAGACTATCTCCCGTCTGATACTCCGTGAGCGACATGGGACAAAATAGAAGGAGTCGGAGTAATTTCCTCCAGGTGGTGACCCCTAGGCCTCGGGTCGCGCTGGGGTTTTAGCCTCGTGGGACTGTAGCAGAGTCATCACCTCCTGGAAGCCCAGCCTGGATGCGATCATGAGTGGGGTTTCGCCGTTGTTAGCGGGCTTGTTGGGGTTGACCTCTTCTCGCCCGAGTAGTATTTTAACAACGCCCTCGTGTCCACCCGCAGCAGCACGCATGAGCGGTGTTTGACCGTCATTGTCCGGCTTGTCGGGGTTAACATCTTTCCCGAGTAATATTTTTATCACCTCCTCATGTCCACCGGAAGCAGCATACCAGAGAGGCGTTTGGCCGTGAAGATTTGGAATGTGGGGGTCGACCCCATACGGCCAGAGTAGTATTTTCACTACTCCCGCAAGTCCATCCTGAGCAGCGTACGAGAGCGGTGTTTTCCCGCTATCATCCGGCAGGTTGGGGTTGACCGACCCCCGCCGGAGTATTTCTACCACTCGCTCTTGGCCACATCGAATGGCATATATTAGCGGTGTGAGGCCGAAATAATCACGATGGTTGAGGTTGGGTCTATAATCTCTAAGAATCACTCTCACCACTTCGTCATGCCCATTGCGAGTAGCCCATGCAAGGGGAGCATGCATTAGAACACCTCCTTGGTTGCGGGAGTGCTCCATTTCCATCAAAGCAAACACCAGGCCCACAATTCCGAAGAACGATGCGCAGTCTAGTCCACTGAATGGAAAATCGATATCACTCCCAAGATCGCTACCAGGATTGCTAGCAGGGCCCCTGCGGTCCAGATATTTTACTTGTTTTAAAAGCAACTTGCCGGATATGTGACCATCGTATTCCTGAAGTAGCTCTAGTGCAAGCGATCTTACATGATCTGAGAGTTCCGACTTCGCATGGATTCCCCAGTATACGGAACAGTATTCTAGAAAGGGCATGTCATGGATAACGGTATTAGGGTCGGCTGGAAGGGCTTTGACCTGTTCGGAATTCAGATATATCAGGCAGATCTCGGCCATTGCCGAGTGAGGGTTACTGAAAATATCGGTACGGGTGGAAAGATACTCTTTCACAGTAGGGTGGATGAGTCGCACAGTTGATGTCTCCTTATCCACAGTGACAAGCCCTTGACAGCAGCCCACTAATGTCGAGATTGAAGGGGCGTTGTCGGCGTTGAAATCCTTACAGCCTAACTTAATTGCTAGGGCATGGCAGAGCTCATCTGCCCTCAGCGGCCTCTCCGCGTGGCTGACCCACATCAAAGCCACCGCCCCGAGCCCCCTTTTACCCTCATCCTGGGTCTTAATCCGTTCAATCGTTGCACCGTAGGCATGTTCCAGTCCCAATCCATCGGTCATTTTGTTAATCCTTTCTCGTCTCCGATAAATAGTTGGTTCTCGCAAGACGGCCTTGATATTGAAGGAAACAAGTCGAAACCTAATTACTCTAGTTAGCAGATAATTGGGGTATGATACTCAGCACCATTGGCCCTACTCACACCTCCGATATATTTTGGGGAACCTTCTCCAGAATTTCTGCCTCGAGCCTCTCGTCTATAGCATCGGGCGTTTCGTCTTCAGAAAGTTTGATTCGAAGGTATCCGGTGATATCCTTTCCGATGGGAGTTATAGAGATACTTCTCACGTGTCCAGCAAGACGCTTATCGATCTCAGGCAGAATATGGGGCCTTCCGGTTGCGAATATTCGGGTGCCCGGGGACTTCTCAAGGATTTTTTGAAGTGAATCGAGGAGCCTGACTCGCTGCACCCCCGAGCATTCATCTAGGCCGTCAATACACATAACTGTCGGCCATGAGGATGCGATGTGTTGTAGCATTTGCACGATATGAATGAGTTGGGGCTTGCGCCCACCAAATGATCTTGTCTGCTGTTGAAAGGCCCGCCATATCTCCTCCGGAATCCGCCCCATCCCACCAACCATCTGCTTTAGCAAAGAGCCCAGCACATTGGTCGCGCATTGCTCTTTTCGCGCTGCGTAGTCCAAGTAAAAACATGAAATTGCAGTGTTTTGTCCGCTGGTCTGATCGCATAATCTGTCCACTACTAGCGAGCTATCATCACGACTCGTCAGCACGGACTCCCTTTCTTTTCTCCCCGCTGAAAAATCATTGTTACCTGATGAATGTCTTTCCGACACCAGGATCTCCATAACAGAACAGAACAGCGCTTTCGCCTTCCCCTCTCTCACTACCGGCGTACCATCTTCTGATTTCCTCCGTCTCTAAGAGCCATTCCCCGACACCATTGGCACGGTGTTCTTGGATGTCCCAGTCTCGTAAGCCAGGATTAAGTGGCGATAACCAGGCTAGGAGTTGGGGCCGATCACCGGTAATGGTATCGCTATTCCACACATCCGAGGTGTTCCCATTGTTGGGGAACGTGGTGTTGACATTGACTATATATTGAGGCATCCTCCACTCTTTATCGCTCACACGGCCGAAATAGAGGGGCTTCTGGGTATTGTTGGTTGATGGTATTCCTATGGCCGGAGGAAGGGGGGTATGGTTGAAGAAAAGCGGGGGTGTTGTTGGTGTAAAAGCAGCGCCGCAAGCACCCACTGGCTCTCTTAAGGCACTTCAGAGCCTTCCAATCCGGGGGCCGGAACCGTGTGTGACTGACATGATTCTTCTGGCTGCCATGTCGGTACCCTGGAGTCATACCGGTTTATACGGGTTTCTAATTGCTGATCTATCGCACCACTCTCTTACAATACTCCTCGCAGTCACTCACGAAAATTCCCCGGTGCCTGCTGTGGAATAAGCCTATTGTAGCTAGATCGTAAGTTAAGGCCTGTTTACCTATAGATAGCCGTCTAGTAGCTCGAGGCGGTGCCGACCGTCAAGGTGGGCTCGACTGCTGGGGGTGTGTGGGTAAATAAACGGCTTTTTCCTACAGTAGGGGGTACCGTAGTCTAGAGTCTGGGGAAATTTGACTAGTACCTCCGGGGCAACATGACCTTTTGAGCATCATCTAGTCACGAGAATTCAACACGGTAGAAAATTGGGGAAAAGCCCTTACACCACCATATTACCTACCGGACAATGATCCCGGTTGAGACGCCACCGTCTCTCTTGATCATCCAAACTTTAGAACTAGATGGTTAGGTAAACGGGCGGTAAGCATGGAATCTCCATTACGCTTCATTCCTTCCTAGGCTTTTGATTTAATTTTTCCTGAACCTAATCCTGCTCCCCCCTTCCGTCTCGTAGAGAGAACGGCACTCCTCGAGCCTTTGTTCAAGATCCCATCATGAACAGAGATATCGAGAGCCGTGCAGGTCCAGAGATAGCCGGTGTGCCAGCACTGAGGAAGAGACAGCCCATCCGCAGGATGCGCCACAGCGCCACACTAATTCCGGCGCAACCGAACCCAACTCCATGCAAAAGAATACCACGATTCATCCCACTTTCCCTCCATGCGGGCTCTTCGGCTGGTCTATTTTCAAAAGATTATTAGCTAAAATTCTGTCTCCTTGGCACTTTCTTATAGTAATTAAGGAAGCGCTATGTTGATCAGAGTCCTTTTGGCAAGTGGTCCGGAGATTTTCTCTCCTTCCACGTTCACAATTGATACTACCGTAGACCTAACAGCTAGAATAATCGGACCTTCTAGGACGTTGGAGTTGCCTCTCCTAGTAAGGTCGGGGTTTTTTTCTTTCTTTTTCCTGTCTCAGTGGTGGGCTGCAAAAGTAATTTTTCTCTGGGCTTTTTCTCCCTAATCCGAAGGAGGGAATTCCAGACGTCTTAGCGTGAGGTCCAAGTACTCCGGTTTTTACGGTACTGATATAGCCGGGTTAGTCACTAGGTATCCGTCACATCCAATATAGTAGTATTAAGCAATATCATCCCCAGTGACCAACCCCTAATTGTAGGTACGGCCTTGATATACACTACAAACTCGTTGACAGCATTCGATATCAGAACTCGCGTAACATGTATTGTGGGTAGACACAATACCGGTGCATGATAGAACCCCATCTAACAAAACAATAAACAATGACATCTGAAGGTAACTAGGTGGAAACAAAGAAACAAAATTAATAATCGGAAAAGGATGAAAAATGTAGTAGAAGAAAACTACTATCATATAGATATCCTTCTTTCCACACCTCTTAGCACTAAATATTCACACAGCCGAGTTAGATATAGAAATTCCCCAATGATATGAAGCTCGGCTATTCTTGCTTACTAAGAAATTAAACAACTCCCACCATCAATTCCCATTTTTACAAGATCCCTTTCAACCCCCCCCCCTCCAACCCCCCGGGTTCGATTCCCGGGGTCCCTTTCGAAACAGATCACGGATAACCTTATCTTAACCACATTCACTAACTAGGAATCTAATCATACCCAATCCATACCGCAGTCCGTCATGTCGCGCCGCATTAATTCTAATTCACCGAGCACCAGAGGGCACAAAGATAACCAACCCCACTTCCCTTCCCCACCCGATTCACCAGCGGGCGGAACGCGATGGGCACTTTTTTCGCACTGTTTCCGACTTACGTGAGGCCGGCCCTAGTATCGGTACGGGAGTCGAAGGAGCTGGGATTGTTGGTAGCCCCCCGGCTAATAGCCTCCGTATCTCTTTTGCTGCCGGTCTTGCGACACGTATGACCGGGGGAGGGATGAGTACCTGGCAGAATCATTGCGATGTGCGCTACGCTATATCTTCCGGGTTGTTTCCCCGCTCGTATGTTGAATGCCGTCGGGTTGGTAGCGATACGGGTGAGTTCATGAGGTGGATACACTTGCCTATAGCGGGCGTGAGTGGCCAGCAGGTATGATATCTACTAAGCGCAATGCCGTACTCTTCATTAAGCCATGACATTTATGATAACCAGTCTCCTATACCACCTTTATATAATTATTCACAATCGCCTTAAGAATCCTTGTGCCGTTCCTCCTCTATATGAAAAAAAGAACGCGCAATATACAGTCCACCTGTCGCCGACAGGTTGGGGGAGAGGGGGAGCAAAGCAAGAGAAGAAAAAAACTACGCAAGAAAGAAAAAAAAGAAAGAAAAAGAAAAAGGCGTCGTGAAGAAATTGCAGCTCGGGGAAATTTGAATATGATATGATAGAATGGAAATCTAAAGCAATGAACTGAGCCTTCTCAATGATGAAACCATTTCACCCCACCGACGAGAGTACTACGCTTTGTAAATCAGAATTCATGAATCCTCCTCACTCGGCTAAGTTAGACAAGGAAATACAGACGGGCGATGGCACATATATGCATTACCAGCTCAGGGACCTCCTTCGCCTGCAGGGGGCGATGTCGAAGCGATACTTCCGTGAGCACCATGGGGAGAAAGAGAAGGGATGGGAGTGGTTTCCACGAGGCGGCGACTCCTAGGCCTCGGGTTGCGCCGGGGTTTCAGCACCGTGGGACTGTAGCAGAGTTATCACCTCCTGGAAGCCTAACATAGTTGCGAGCATGAGTGGTGTTTGGCCATTGTGATCTAGCCTGCTGGGGTTGACCTCTTCTCGCCCGAGTAGTATTTTCACCACTCCCTCATGTCCACCCAAAGTAGCACGCATGAGCGGTGTTTGACCATCATTGTCCGGCTTGTCGGGGTTAACACCATCCCTCTTGAGTAATATTTTTACCACTTCCTCATGTCCACCAGAAGCAGCATACGAGAGCGGCGTTTGGCCGTGAAGATTTGGCTTGTCGGGGTTGACCACATACCGCCCGAGCAGTGCTTCCACCACCCGGACATGCCCGTTCTCGGCGGCAAACGAAAGTGGTGTTTTTCCGGAAGGATCCTCCTTGTCTGGGTTAACTTGTGGCCGCCCGAGCAGCATTTTCACCACCCCCTCAAGTCCATCCTGAGCAGCGTACGAGAGCGGTGTTTTCCCGCGGTCATCTGGAAAGTTGGGGTCGACCGAGCTGTACCCGAGTAGTGTTTCCACCATTCGCTCAAGTCCGCACTGAATGGCATATATTAGCGGTGTCAGGCCGAAATAATCCCGATGGTGGTTGATCGAGCTATCCCAAACCAGATTTTGCACCACTTCCTCATGCCCATTGCGGGCAGCCCATGCAAGGGAAGTAGACACCAGAGAACCTCTCCCGCGACAGTAGTTCATTTGCTTCAAAGTATGCACCAGGTCCACAATTCCTAAGAACGATGCGCAGTCTAGTCCACTGAAGGGAAAATCGATATCACTCTCAATATCGTTACAAGAGTTGCCAGCACAGCCCCTGCGGTCCAGATATTTTACTTGTTTTAAAAGCGACTTGCCGGATATGTGACCATCGTATTCCTGAAGTAGCTCTAGTGCAAGCGATCTTACATGATCTGAGAGTTCCCTCTTCGCGTGGATTCCCCAGTATTCGGAACAGTATTCTAGAAAGGGTTTGTCATGGATAATGGCAGAGGGGTCAGCCAAAATAGCCTTGACCTGTTCAGAATTGAGATAAGTTAAGCAGATCTCCGCCATTTTTGCGTGAGGTTTACTGAAAATATCGGAACGGGTAGAAAGATACCCATTCAGAGTAGGGTGGATGAGTCGCACAGTCGATGTCTCCTCGTCCACAGTGATAAGCCCTTGACAGCAGCCCACCAATGTCGAGATTGAAGGGGCGTTGTCGGCGTTGAAATCCTTACAGCCTAACTTAATTGCTAGGGCATGGCAGAGCTCATCCGCCCTCAGCGGCCTCTCCGCGTGTCTGACCCACATCAAAGCTGCCACCCCGAGCCTTGATTTACCCACATCCTGCGCCTCAATCCGTTCAATCGTCGCACCGTAGGCATGTTCCAGCTCCAATCCATCGGTCATTTCGCTAAGTCTTTCTCGTCTCTCATAAATAGTTGGTTCCCGCAAGATTGCCTCAATATTTAAGGAAACAAGTCGAAACCTAATTACTCTAGTCAGCGGATAATCGGAGTATGATCTTCAGCACCACTGGCCCTACTCACACCTCCGATACATTTTCGGGAACCTTCTCCAGAATTTCTGCCTCCAAGCTCTCGTCCATAGCATCCGGAGTTTGGTCCTCGCCAAGTTTGATTCGAAGGTATTCGGTGATATCCTTTCCGATGGGAGTTATAGAAATACTTCTCACGTGTCCAGCAAGACGCCTTTCGATCTCAGGCAGAATATACGGCCTTCCTGTTGCGAATATTCGGGTGCCCGGGGACTTCTCAAGGATTTTTTGAAGTGAATCGAGGAGCCTGACTCGCTCCATCCCCGAGAATTCGTCTAGGCCGTCAATACACATCACTGCCCGCCGTGAGGATGTGATGAGCTGTAGCATTTGCACGATATTCATAAGTTGGGGTTTGCGCCCGCCAATGGTCGTTGTCTGCTGTTGAAAGGCCCTCGATATCTCCTCCGGGATCCTTTCCATCCCACCAACCATCTGCTTTAGCAAAGAGCCCAGCACATTGGTCGCGCATTGCTCTTTTCGCGCTGCGAAGTCCAAATAAAAACATGAAACCGCAATGTTTTGTCCGCCGGTCTGATCGCATAGCCTGTCTACTATTAGAGAGCTATCATCACGACTCGTCAGCACGGACTCGCTTCCCTCTCTCCCCAGCGAAAAAACATTGTTACCTGATGAATGTCTTTCCGACTCCAGGATCCCCATAACAAAACAGAACAGCACTTTCGCCTTCCCCGCTCTCACTACCGGCGTACCATCTTCTAATTTCCTCCGTCTCTAAGAACCATTCCCCGATACCATCCGCACGGTGTTCTTGGATGTCCCAATGCCGCAAGCCTGGATTGAGTGGTGATAACCAGGCTAGGAGTTGGGACCGATCATCGGTAATAGTATCGCTATTCCACACATCCGAGGTGTTCCCATTATTGGGGAACGTGGTGCTGACATTGACGGTGTATTGAGGCATCTTCTACTCTTTATCGCTCACACGGTTGAAATGGAGGGGCTTCTGGGTGTTGTTGGTTGATGATATTCCTGTGACAGGAAAAAAGTGGGTATAGTTGAAGAAAAGCGGGGGTGTTGTCGGTGTAAAAGCAGCACCGCGAGCACCCACTTGGCTCTCTTAAGACGCCTAACTTAATAGCTTTCAAACCCAGCCACCAGAGCCTTGTGAAACTATCATGATTCTTCTGGCTGCCATTTCGGTGCCCTGGGAGTCATACCGGTTTATGCGGATTTCTAATTGCTGATCTATCACACCACTCTCTTACAATATTGTCCTCACAACTCATGAAAATTCCTAAGTTCCCGCTGTAGAATAAGCCTAGCTAGATCGTAAATTAGAGCCGGTTTCCCCGTAGACAGCCGTCTAGTAGCTCGAGACGGTGCCGACCCTCAAAGTTGGCTCGACGGTTGGGAGTGCGTGGGTAAGTAAACGGCGTTTTCCTACAGTAGGGGGCAACCTAGAGTCTGGTGAAATTTGACTGTGCACCTCCGGGGCAACATCACGTTTTGAGCATCCAGCTACAAGAATTCAAGACGGTAGAAAATTGGGGAAAAGCTTTTGTACGACCCCGGCGACAAAAGAAACCAGCCCCCCCCATTTTACACCAAAAATGGGCCTTTTCACTTCGTAAAATCACGCCTAGTTGCTTTGCAAGGAAATATTAAAATACCTCCGAGTCTTTGAACCCACCCAGATATTGTCATTTATATGTGACAAGCTCTCTTAGTTAATGCCCATAGTGCAATACCTGAAATCATGATGGTGGCCAAAAGGTGCCTCGAATTTTGTATGAGTGTCCCATACAAAAGGTATCATACATTGCAACCACATCCAATGACAATCCTAAGCCCTCAACCTCTGTGAGAGAATGGGAAAATTCCCATAATTTTTACCTAGAAAGTCTCAACAACCGCCTACACTATAGCTTCGTTTCATTAAATATGTAGACCTTAAGGTTGGGCTATGAATGTTCAAAATCAGCCATTTTTGGTGTAAAATGGCGGGGGCTTGTTTTCTTTTGTCGCCAAGATCGTACCATCTATCGGACAATGATCATAAAGTACTAGGACAAAACTTTTCGTCCTATGCCCTTTTTACACCAAAAGTGCCCATTTTCACCACCCTCTCTCATTGCGCAATGTCTATGAGAATCAGCGAAAATTTGTCCTTGCATTAGCAAACCCGTAGATAACATGACGAAATTTACAGAATCTTTAAATATCACGAAGTGGTGGAGAAAAGGTCATTTAAGTATCTGGTCTTTGTTGCCATGTACTTTTTTTATTGAGCCGCATACCAAAATCCAACGCACTTTCACACCATTTGATGCAATCATGAACCATGTAGGCGGCTTTCCTTATTTACACTTCTACTTATAGAGGTTTGAATAGATAGTGATTCCCTAGCTGATAGAAAGATTTCAAGTGTTTTTATATAAGCAGTGTTGAGAATTGTTTGTTTAAAAATGTCCATTTTTGGTGTAAAAAGGGCATCGGACGAAAAGTTTTGTCCTCGTAATGTAGTTGAGACGCCACCGTCTAGTTTTATCATCCAAACTTTTAAACTCGATGGTTAGGTAAGCGGGCGTTAAGCATGGAATCTCTATACGCTTCTTTCTTTCCTCGGCTTTTAATTTAATTTTCCTAAGCTTGATCCTGCTCCACCCCCCCCGTACCGTAGAGAGAACGGTACTCCCCAGATTTTGTCCTAGGATCTATCATGAACAGAGATATCGAGATCTGTTAGAGCCGTGCAAGTCCAGAGATAGCCGATGTGCCAACACCCAGGAGTCAGAACAAGACAGCCCGCCTGCGTAATGCGCCGCAACGCCACACCAATTCCAACCCAACCGAAGCCACACCACGCAAAAGAATAGTCTACCACTGTCATCCCGTCTTCCCTCCACGCGTGCTCTTCGGTTAGTCCACCTTCAAGCTAGATAGGGCCATCCCCTTATGGGAGTTGACATATTATTAGCTAGCATTGTATCTCCTCGACACTTTCTTATAGTAATTAAAGAAGAGCTATGTTGTTGATCAGAAGCCTTTTGGCAAGTTGTCCGGAGATTTTCTTTCCTATCATACCCCTCTCACAATTTATACTACGGTACTGTACCGTAAAAACTAGAATAATCAGACCTCATTCTAATTGTCCATGGACAAAATTAACCGCGGATCAACGAACATGAAAAACTCCGGCTATGACAACAGCACTCCCCCACCAACCTCTATACCGATATCATGAAAATCAGAAACACAAAGTAAAATTCTAAATTCGCAGTAGAGTACATAGTAGAAACTAATATTTGATCTGGGGAAATTTCTATAGGTGGTGTTTAAAGCGAAGGGTGATAAGGAGTGTTACGGTTGATTTGGCCCACGCACCAGACCTTGGATCTGCCTCTCCTAGTAAGGTCGGTCTTTTCTTGAATTTTACTTGCCCCAGTGGGACCTTCAAATGTCATTGCCCATCGCTTCGTCAGAAAGGGCTCTATCTTGTATCATACCCGTATTGTGTCTACCCATGATTCATGTTACCCGAGTTTTGATATCCAATGCCGTTCAACAAGTTTGTAGTGTATATCAAGGCCGTGCCTATAATTAGGAACTCACTGGAGATGATATTATTTAATAGTACCGTATTGGGCGTGACGGATACCTAGTGACTAGCTGCTATATCAGTACCGTAAAAACCGGAATAGTCGGACCTCACGCTGAGAGGTCCGGAATTCCCTCCCCCGGATTCGGGGGGAAAAATCTAGCAAAAAAAATTAGTTTTGCAACCTAGATGGAAACGAAGAAACAAAAATAATAATTAGAAAAGGACGCAAAATGTAGCTGAATCAAACTAGTATCATATCATATGGATACCCTTCTTTCCTCACCTCTTAGCAATAAATATTCACACACCCGAGTTAGATATAGAAATTCCCCTATTACACGAAGATCGGCTATACTTGCTTACTAAGAAACAACCCTACCAACAATCCCTATTTTCACGCTGGACCCCCCCTCTCCAACCCCCCGGATTCGACTATCGAAGGCAACCTTTGCGAAATCGATCACGGATAACCTTATCGAAACCACATGTTCGCTAACTAGGAATTTAATCCTACCCAATCCATACCGCAGTCCGTCATGTCGCGCCGCTCTAATTCTAATCCACTGGCACTATTTAGCTCATAGGACACAAAGATAATCACCGCTCGCCCCTCACTTTCCCTCCCTGCCCATTTCACCAGCAGGCAGAACCCTATCCCTATGGGTACTTTTTTCCCTCTGTTTTCGACTTGGGTGAGGTTGCCCCTAGTATCGGTACGGGAGTTGAAAGAGCTAGGATTGTTTAGTATCCTGACGGCAAATACCGTAAAAACCCGCTGTATCCACTATCGGGGATCGGGCTCTTGACTTTCGCAATCCGAGACAAAACACCCTGGGAAGGAATAGTGCTTTCCACACAAAGTATAGCTTGGGGAGGCGAAGCTTGCTGGATCTTATCAACTGGTATTCGTTATTTTGTTAACCTGCCGTGCTAGGTCTATTGTGGTTTGGTGCTGTAGTATAGGCGAGATCTGCGATAGTGGATATAGCGGGTTTTTACGGTAGCCTCCGTATCTATTTTTCTGCCGATCTTGCGACAGGTACGACCGGGGGGGTGAGTACTTGTACCTGGAAGAGTCATTTGGATATGCACTAAGTTACGGGGTATCTCCCTGATTACCCCCCCGTTGGTATATTTAATGCCGTCGGGTTGATCGCGATAGGCGCGAGTTTAAGAGGTCGCAAAGAGGGCTTGCTTGCTAGGACCCCACACATACGCTTGGCTATAGCGGGGGTGGGTGGCTAGTAAAATTTTAGGTATCCACAAAGTGCAATGCCGTACTCTGCATTTAACCATAACATTTGTGATAACTAGTCTCATACCACCTTTATATAATTATTCACAATCGCCTTAAGAATCCTTGTGCTATCGTAGACCGTTCCTCCTCGATCTGGAAACAACGCGCTATTAAGTCCACCTGTCACATGACAAGTTGGGGGGGGGGGGGGGAGCAAAGGAAGACAAGAAGAAAACCACCCAAGAAAGCAAAAAGAAAAAGAAAACGGCGCTGGGAAGAAATCGCAGCTCGGGCAAAATCCAATATATAAGATTGAATTATAAGGCAACAAGCTAATATTTCTCACAATAATTAACCCATTTCACCCCACCGACTGGGCTAGTGTGCTTTGTAAACCGGGATTCATGAATCCTCCTCACTCGGCTAGGTTAGCAGGGATTTTCAGACGGGAGATAGTATATATGTGCATTCCTAGCTCAGGGACCTCCTCCACCTGCAGAAGGCGATGTCGGAGAGATAATTCCGTGAGCAACGTGGGGGGAAAGTGAACGGATGGGGGTGATTTCCACGGGGTGGTGACACCTAGGCTTCGGGTTGCGCTGGGGCTTTGGCCTGGCGGGATTGTAGCAGAGTTATCAGCTCCTGAAAGCCCAACGTAGATGCCACCATGAGTGGTGTCTGGCTGTTGTTATCTGGCTTGTTGGGGTTGACCTCTTCTCGCCCAAGCAGTATTTTAACAAAGCCCTCATGTCCGCCCGAGGTAGTACACATGAGAGGCGTCCGACCGTCATTGTCCGGCTTGTCGGGGTTAACATTTTTCCGCTCGAGTAATATTTTTACCACTTCCTGATGTCCACCAGAAGCAGCATACGAGAGCGGCGTTGGCCGTGAAGATTTGGCTTGTCGGGGTTGAGCACATACGGCCCGAGCAGTGTTTCTACCACTCGGACATGCCCATTCTGGGCCCCAAACGAAAGTGGTCTTTTCCCGGAAGGATCCTCGGTGCCTGGGTTGACATCTCGCCGCACGAGCAGTATTTTCACTACTCCATCAAGTCTATCCTGGGCAGCCTACGAGAGCGGTGTTTTCCCGCGGTCATCTGGCCAGTTGGGGTCGGCCGATTCCCACCCGAGCAGTATTTCCAGCACTCGCTCATGTCCACACAGAATGGCATACATCGGTGGTGTCAGGCCGAAATAATCACGATGGTTGGGGTCTAGCCTACGATCCCCCAAAATCGTTCGCACCACTTTCTCATGCCTCTTGAGAGCAGCCCATGCAAGGGGAGTAGATATACCAGGAGACCTTTTTCATTGCAGTAGCACTCCATTCCCTTCAGAGCAGCCACAAACTCCAGAATTCCGAAGAACGATGCACAGTCTAGTCTACTGAAGGGAATATCCATATAACTCGCAAGATCGCTACTAATGAGGCTAGCACAGCCTCTGCGATCCAGATATTTTACTTGTTTCGAAAGCAATTTGCCAGATATGTGGCCACCGTATTCCTGAAGTACCTCTAGTGCAAGTGATCTTACATGATATTAATGTTGGGTGTGTGGTATATCGTATGTGAGGTGAGATGTTCGTTATAGACTAGTCGTACAAGAGAGAAGACTATTGAAGGAGAAACACCAATGCCAAGCCCACTCCCGCACAACCGATAATAGACCTAATTGCAAACGCAGATAGGCCCTAGACCAACCCAAAGACACGACCTAGGTGGGCAGCCGTATCTCAACATATCGTAGAGCTAACAGAACTAACAACTAAAGCGCACCTGGTGATGGAATTCCCTGTATTCGTAACAGTATTCTAGAAAGGCTTTGTTATGGAAAACGGTGGAGGGGCCGGTTGAAGGGGCTTTGATTTGTTCGGAATTCGGATAGGCCGAGCAGACCCCGGCCATTTCCTTGTGTGGGTAATTGAAAATAGATGATTTATAGGTGGAAAGATACTCTTTCACGGTAGGGCGGATGAATCGCACAGTCGATGTCGCTTGATCCACAGCGATAAGCCCTTGACAGCATACCACCAATGTCGAGATTGAAGGGACGTTGCCGGCATTGAAATATTTAGCGCCCGGCTCAATCGCTAGGGCATGGCAGAGCTCATCTGCGCTCAGCGGCCGCTGAGCATAACTGACCCACATCAAAGCTGCCACCCCGAGCCTTCGTTTACCCACATCCGCCTTTATCCGTTCAATCGTCGAACTGTAAGCATCTGCCCATCCCAATCCATCGGTCGTTGTGTTAAGCATTTCTCGTCTCCGATGAATAGTTGGTTCTCGCAAGATTGCCTCAATATTTAAGGAGGCGAGTCGAAACCTAATTATTACTGTTAGCGGGTAATCAGGGTATAGTTCCCAGCACCATTGGCCCTACTCACACCTCCGATACATTTTGGGGGACCTTCTCCAGAATTTCTGCCTCCAAACTCTCGTCCATAGCATCGGGCGTTTCGTCCTCGGAAAGTTTGATCCGAAGGTATCCGGTGATATCCTTTCTGGTGGAACTTATACAGACACTTTTCACGTATCCAGCCAGACGCTTATCGATCTCAGCCAGAATATGGGGCCTTCCGGTTACGAATATTCGAGTGCACGGGGACTTCTCAAGGATTTGTTTGAGCGAATCAAGAAGCCTGACTCGCTGCACCCCCGAGCATTCATCTATGGCGTCAATACAAATAACTGTCCGCCGTGACGATGCGATGAGCTGTAGCATTTGCACGATATTAATCAGTTGGGGTCTGCGCCCGCCAATGGTCGTTGTCTGTTGTTGAAAGGCCCTCAATATCTCCTCCGGGATCCTTTCCATCCCACCAACCATCTGCTTTAGCAAAGAGCCCAGCACATTGGTCGCACATTGCTCTTTTCGCGCTGCGAAGTCCAAATAAAAACATGAAACCGCAGTGTTTTGTCCGCTGGTCTGATCGCATAGCTTGTCCACTACTAGAGAGCTATTATCACGACTCGTCAGCACGGATTCGCTTCCTTCTCTCCCCAGTGAAAAATCCTTGTTACCTGATAAATGTCTTTCCGACACCAGGATCTCCATAACAAAACAGAACAGCGCTTTCACCTTCCCCGCTCTCACTACCGGCGTACCATCTTCTAATTTCTTCAGTCTCTAAGAGCCATTCCCCGATACCATTGGCGCGGCGTTCTTGGATGTCCCAATGCCGCAAGCCAGGATTCAGTGGTGATAACCAGGCTAAGAGTTGGGACCGATCATCGGTAATTGTATCGCTATTCCACACATCCGAGGTGTTCCCATTATTGGGGAACGTGGTGCTGAAGTTGACGGTATATTGAGGCATCTTCCACTCTTTATCGCACACAGCCGAAATGGAGGGGCTTCTGGGTATTGTTGGTTGATGGTATTCCTGTGACGGGAAGAAAATGGGTATAGCTGAAGAAAAGCGGGGGTGTTGTTGGTGTAAAAGCAGCGCCGCAAGTACCCTCTTTGGTCTCTTAAGGCACCTCAGAGCCTTCCAATCCCGAGGACTGAACTGTGTGTGACTGACATGATTCCCCTGGCTGCTATGTCGGTACCCTAGAGTCATACCGGTTTATACGAGTTTCTAATTTCAAGTTTCCGATCTATCGCTCCACTCTCCTACAATACTGTCCTCGCAGCCACCTAACGAAAATTCCTAAGTGCCCGCTGTACGGTAGAATATGCCGAGCTAGATCGTAAATGAAGCCCGTTTACCTATCTAGTAGCGCGAGACGGTGCCCACCGCTAAGGTAGGCTTGACGGTTGGGGGCGTGAGGGTAAATAAACGACGTTTTCCTACAGTAGAGGGGTAGTCGAGAGTCTGGTGAAATTTGCCTATCCACCTCCCTGGCAACATCACGTTTTGAGCATCTAGGTACAAGAATTCAAGACGGTAGAAAATTGGGGAAAAGCTTTTGTACCATCTATCTGACAATGATCGCGGTTGAGACGCCGCAGTCCAGTTTTATCACCCATATTTTAGCAATAGACGCTTAGCTAAACGGGCCCTTAGTGTAGCCCAAACAACCAACATCGCGAACCCTTTTTTCCTTGGTGCAAACAACAGGCACCAACAGCAGTGAAAATATCCCATGCTTTCCGAAGCGACATGACCGAAGCTCTCTCCCACCACATAACTTACATAACCGCTGCGGTTGCGAGTGAAAATCGCAAGCTCTCCAAGGGCCCATTTCTCTATAGACGGCCGTCTAGCATTACAATACGGTAGCGGCGTTTAAGGGCGGTTAGAGGGGTGGAGGATTGCAGGCAAGTAGATTGTATTTACCTCCGGTAGGGTACTGTCTAGTGTATGGTGGGACCTCCAAACGCACCTCCGAGGAAAAATCATGTTTTGCCCGTCTGGTGACAATTTAGGGGGGTAGGTTAGAAAATTGGGTAAACACTATTGTATAGTACTTTTACCCTCTATCAGAAAATGATCCTGGTTGACACATCAATGTCTAGTTTTACCGTCTAGCCCCATCACCCAAACTTTAGAACTAGATGGTTAGGTAAACAGGTCGTAAGCATGGAATCTCTATAGGATTCTTTCTTTCCTCAGCTTTTGATTTGTTTTTTCCCGAGCTTGATCCTGCCCTCTTTCGGTATCGTAGAGAGAACGGTACTCCTCCAGATTTTGTGCAAGAATCCATCATGAACAGAGATATCGAGATCTGTTAGAGCCGTGCAAGTCCAGAGATAGCCGATGTGCCAACACCCAGGAAGAGACAGCCCACCCGCGGGATGAGCCACAACGCCACACTAATCCCAACCCAACTAAAGCCACCCCACGCAAAAGAATACTACAATTCATCTCGTCTCCCCTCCACGCGGGCTCCTCGGCTAGTCTATTTTCAACCTAGATAGGGCCATCCCCTTGTGGGATTTGAAAGATTATTAGCTAACATTGTATCTCCTTGGCACTTTCTTATAGTAATTGAGAAAGAGCTATGTTGTTGATCAGAAGCCTTTTGGCAAGTGGTCCGGAGGTTTTCTCACAATTGATACTACCGTAACAGCTAGAATAATCGTACCTCATTCTAGGACGTTGGAGTTGCCTCTCCTAGTAAGGTCAGTCTTTTTTTGCCTTTTAGTTGTCTCAGTGGTGTTGAATTTCACCGGCGATCACTGCGCACCCATGTATACTTTGTTGTTATACCTTTCCTATCTTTCTTACTCTTATCTATTAGTTCCTTTGTCAGTCATTATCAATCACGGAGGAGGGGCGAGAATACCTGGTTTGTATACTAGTTGCAGGATTCGCTGATATCTCCGTAAATGCTCGGGGAGCATGGCGATGAATTGGTCGGAAGGCAGTGCGTGTTAGGAACGGAGAATGTCTCCGCAAGAACCACCGCGTAGTAAAGTTCTCTGTATTTAAACAGTCTGTTTGGCCGTCGGTAAATAGATAGGCAAGCACGAACGAATCCGCAGAATAGACAAACCTCACCTCCATCGCTTCTTTGTACTTCTTCATCTGGCTCACCAATCTTTCTCCTATCAGGATCTCATAACAATAAGTGGAAGGATGCAAAACTAAGTTTTCCCTGGACTTTTCCCCCCCTAATAGAGTGCGGGGACAAAAGGGTTCTTCGGATGCCCCTTTTACACCAAAAATGGACATTTTTAAACATACAATTCTCAACACTGCTTAAATAAAAACACTTGAAATCTTTCCATCAGCTAGGTAATCACTATCCATTGAAACCTCTTCAAGTAGAGGTGTAGGGAATCAAAGCTGTCTTCGTTGTTCATGATTGTATCAACGTGTGTCAAAGTGACTTATATTTTTGTATGAGGCCCCATACAAAAAAAAGTACATGGCAGCAGATGCTAGATACTTAAACAACTATTTCTCTATCCCTTGGTAATATTTAAGGATTTTGTAACCTTTATGTTATCTACAGCTTTTCTAATGCAAGGACAATTTTTCGCTGATTCTCATAGACATTGCGTAATGAGAGAGGGTGGTGAAGATGGGCACTTTTGGTGTAAAAAGGGCATCGGACGAACCCTTTTGCCCTAGTACTGTACAAAGGAGGGAATTCCAGACGTCTTAGCGTGAGGTCTATTGTTATGAGATGCTGATAGGAGAAAGATGGGTAAGGCAGATGAAGAAGTACAAAGAAGCCAAGGAGGAGAGGTCTGTCTATTCTGCGGATTCGTTTCTTGCTTGCCTATCGATTTACCTACGGCCAAACAGACAGTTTAAATACAGAGACCTTTACTATGCCGGGAGTCATTCCGGGGACGTTCTCCGTCCCCAACACTCACGGCCTTCCGACCCATTCCTCGTCTTTTTTGCTCACCTAGCATTTCCCGCCATATCTGCGAATCCTCCGACTAGTATACCAACTAGGTATACTCGCCCCTCCTCCGTGATTGATAATGACTGACAAAGGAACTCTTAGATAACACTAAGAAAGATAGGAAAAGTACAAAGACAAAGTATACTGTGCGCAGTGATCGCCGGTGATATTCAACAAGGTCCAGCTATTCCGGTTTTTACAGCGCTTATATAGCAGGGCTAGCCACTAGGTATCCATCATGTACAATATAGTACCATTAAGCAATATCATTTACTGTGACCAGACTCTAATTGTAGGTACAATCTCGGTACATACTACATTGAATGTAGTATTGGATATTGGCACTATGGTAAAATGTATCGGGGGTGTATACAATACAAGATAGAACCCTTTCTAACAGTAAATAATGACATTTGCAGGTAATTAGATACCAAGAAGCAAAAAAACCTCGGAAAAGGGCGCAAAATGTAGCTGAAGCAAACCTGTATCATATGGATACCTTCTTTCTTCACCTCTTAGCAATAAATACCCACACAGCCGAGTTAGATACAAAAATTCCGCTACGGTATTACACGAAGCTCGGCTAACTTGCTTATTAAGGAACTACCCCACCATCAATCCCTATTTTTACAAGTCCGCGCTCAACCCCTCCCCTCTCCAACCCCCGGGTGATTCCCGAAGGCATCCTTTTCGAAACACGGATAACCTTATCTTAACAACATATTCACTAACTGGGAATCTAATCTTACCCAATCCATACCGCAATCCGTCTTGTCGCGCAGCACTAATTCTAATCTAACTAGCACTACTCGTATAGGACACAAAGATAACCACCGCTCGACCCCCCATTTTCCCTCCCCGCCCATTTCACTAGCAGGCGGAACCCTACTCGTGTACAATGCCGTGGGCTCTTTTCTCGCTCCGTTTCCAAACTAGGTGGGGCTGGCTAGTATCGGTACGGGAGTTGAAAGAGCTGGGATTGTTGGGCAGCCCGACGGCAAATAGCCTCCGTATCTATTTTGCTGCCGATCTTGTGACACGCATGACCGGGGGGGGGGTGAGTATCTGGCAGAATCATTTGGTTATGCGTTACGCTGTATCTCCCCGGTTGTTTCCTCGCTCGTATAATTAATACCGTCTGGTTGGTAGCGATACAGGTGAGTTTAAGAGGTGGAGTGGAGGGTTTGTTTTCTCGGTCCCCACACATATACTTGCCTATAGCGGGGGTGGGTGGCCAGTAGATATCTACCAAGCGCAATGCCGTACTCTTCATTAAGCCGTAACATTTATGATAACCATCCTCTTATACCACCTGTATATAATTATTCACAACGATCTTAGGGATCCTTGTGCTATAGTAAACCGTTCCTCCTCTATCTGAAACAAAAAACGCGCTGTATACGGTCCACCTGTCGCTGACGGGTTGGGGGGGGGGGGCAAAGGAAGAGGACAAAACCACTCAAGAAAGACAAAAAAGAAAGAAAAAGAAAAAGGCGCAGGGAAGAAATCGCAGCTAGAAGAAATTTGAGTATGATATGATAGAATGGAAATCTAAAGCCATGAACCGAGCCTTCTCAACAATGAAGCCATTTCACCCCACCGACAAGACTACTGCGCTCCGTAAACCGGAATTCATGAATCCTCTTCACTCGGCTAAGCTAGACAGGGAGTTACAGACGGGCGATAGCACATATATACATTCCCAGCTCGAGACCTCCTTAGCCCGCAGAGGGCGATGTGGAACAGACACTTCTGTGAGCAACGCGGGGCGAAAGAGAAGGGATGGGAGTGATTTCCCCGGGGTGGTGACCCCTACTAGTCATATTCAACTGAACCTTCTTCCTCGTAGGACAGTAGTAGAGTTATCACCTCCTGGAAGCCCAACCCGGTTGCGAGCATGAGTGGTGTCTGGCCGTTGTTGTCTGGCTTGTTGGGGTTGACCTCATGCCGCCCGAGCAGTATTTCCACCACCCGGACATGCCCGTTCTCGGCGGCAAACGAAAGTGGTGTATTTCCGGAAAGATCCTCCTTGTCTGGATTAACCTCTCGCCGTCCGAGAAGTACTTTCACTACTCCGTCAAGTCCATCCTGAGTAGCGTACGAGAGCGGGGTTTCCCCGCGGCGATCTGGCCTGTCGGGATCGACTATTATCTGCTTGAGTAGTATTTCGACTACTCGCTCATGCCTACACTGAATGGCATACAATAGCGGTGTCAGGCCGGAAAGGTCGCTCTGGTCGGGCTGGACCTCTTGCCGCCGAAGAAACATTTCCACCACTTCCTCATGTCCATTGCGAGCAGCCCATACAAGAGGAGTAGACCCTCGATCATCTCTGCTGTTGATATCACCCTCCATCCCTATCAAAGTAGCCACAACCTCCACGATTCCGAAGAACGATGCGCAGTGTAGTCCACTGAAGGAGGAAGAGGAACCGGGGCCGGCAAAGCGGCCGGGGCGGCTCGCGCTGGCAACAGAGCCCCCGCCACCCTGACATTTTACTTGTTTTAAAAGCAACTTGCTAGATATGTGGCCATCGTATTCCCGAAGCACCTCTAGTGCAAGTGATCTCGCATGATCTGAGAGATCCCGCTTCGCATGGATCCCCCAGTATACGGAACAGTATTCTAGAAACGGTTTGTCATGGATAACGGCAGAGGAGTCGGCTGAGAGGGCCTTGACCTGTTCAGAATTCAGATAGGTTAAGCAGATCTCGGCCATTGCCGCATGAGGTTTACTGAAAACATCGGGACGGGTGGAAAGATACACTATCACAGTGGGGTGGACGAGTCGCACAGTTGATGTCTCCTTATCCACAGTGATAAGCCCTTGACAGCAGCCCACCAGTGTCGATATTGAAGGAGCGTTGTCGGCACTAAAATCCTTGGAGCCTAGCTCAACTGCTAGGGCATGGCAGAGCTCATCTGCCCTCAGCGGCCGCTCCGCATGACTGACCCACATCAAAGCTGCCACCCCGAGCTTTGATTTACCCTCATCCTGCGCCTTTATCCTTTCAACCGTTGCACTGTAGACATCTCCCAACTCCAATCCATCGGTCATTTTGTTAAGCCTTTCTCATCTCCGATGAATAGTTGGTTCTCGCAAGATTGCCTCAATATTTAAGGAAACGAGTCGAAACCTAATTATTCCTGTTAGCGGATAACCGGGGTATGATTCTTAGCACAATTGGCCCTACTCACACCTCCGATACGTTTTGGGGAACTTTCTCCAGAATTTCTGCCTCCAGATTCTCGTCCATAGCATCGGGCGTTTCGTCCTCGTGGAGTTTAACCCGCAGGTATCCGGTGATATCCTTTCTGATGGAACTTATAGAGACACTTTTCATGTGTCCAGCCAGACGCCTTTGCATCTCAGCTAGAATATGGGGTCTTCCGGTTGCGAATATTCAGGTCCGCGGGGACTTCTCAAGGACCTGTTTCAGCGAATCAAGGAGCCTGACTCGCTGCACCCCCGAGCATTCGTCTAGGCCGTCAATACATATAAACGTCCGCCGTGAGGATGCGGTGAGCCGTAGCATTTGCACGATATTAATGAGTTGGGGTCTGCCCCCGCCAACTGTCATGGTCTGCTGTTGAAAGGCCCCGCCATATTTCCTCCGGAACCACCCCAATCCCACCAACCATCTGCTTTAGCAAGGATCCTAGCACATTGGTCGCACACTGCTCTTTCCGTGTTGCGAAGTCCAAATAAAAACGTGAAACGGCAGTGTTTTGTCCGCTGGTCTGATCACATAGTGTGTCCACTACTAACGAGCTATCATCACGACTCGTTAGCAAGGATTCACTTCCTTCTCTCCTCAGTAAAAAAGCATTGTTACCTGATAAATGTCTTTCCGACCCCAGGATCTCCGTAACAGAACAGCACAGCACTTTCACCTTCCCCTCTCTCACTACCGGCATACCATCTCCTAAATTCTTCCGACTCTAAGAGCCATTCACCGACACCATTGGCACGCTGTTCCTGAATGTCCCAATGCCGTAAGCCAGGATTCAGTGGCGATAACCAGGCTAGGAGTTGAGACCGATCATCGGTAATGGTATCGCTATTCCACACATCCGAAGTGTTCCCATTATTGGGGAACGTGGTGCTGAAGTTGACGGTATATTGAGGCATCTTCCACTTGTTATAGCTCACACGGTTGAAATGGAGGGGCTTCTGGGTATTGTCGGTCGATGATATTCCTGTGACGGGAGGAGAGTGGGTTTGGTTGAAGAAAAGCGGGGGTCCCATCGGTGTTAAACAGCGTCGCAGGCACCCCTCCTTGGCTGCTCTTATGGTGCTTGCGAGCGTTCCAACTCAGCCCCTCGAGCTGTGTGTAACCAACAAGTTTCTTCTGGTTCCCATGTCGGCACCCCAGGAGTCATACCGGTATGGGATTCTAATTACTAACCTATGGCACCACTCTCCTATCACACAATACTACCCTCGTAGCCACTCACGAAAGCCCATATGTGTCGTCTGTACTAGTAGAATAGGCCTAGCTCGATCGTAAACTCAGCCAGCATTGCAAAATTATTCTCTGATGGAAACTACAAACACCATCAGCAGTTAAAATACCCAGGCTTTCCTACGCGATATGGCCGAATTTCTCTCCCACTGAATAGCTTAGATGACCGCTGCGGTCGCAAGCGAAAATCACAAAATCTCCCCGCAGGCCGCAAATCAGAGTGGACGTTAAGTAATTTTACACCAAAAATGGCCAATTTGGCACACTGACCCCGGCATCAATACTAGGGTTAAAAATATGACAACTTGTCAGAGCACTCGGAAAAGATGTAGCCTGCCCAACTTCTATTGCGAGCTCAAATAAATTAAATTACCTTGAGAGTAGTAGCGATAGCAAACAAAACAGCCACAAGACGACTCCTCTCGGTATAAAACAGTACCTCGGCAAATTTTCAAAGTCCAACTAAAAGTACTGGTAACTTACTCACTTTTTTAGTCCCACTTCTATCGCCAAAAGCCAAGCATCCTAGGCTCTTTACCAGGGCCTTACTAAATCGAACAATAGCTTCGTATTCCGTTATGGAATCCCTCATAATGCTTACCCAATACCGGTATTCCACCTACCCGCAGTGGGGCTTACTCTATCACACTGATACTACTTTCCTGGTACTCGCCGCGAGGATAGGTCCTGAGGCGGCGGTCGCAACCACGACCCCCTACTCCCGCGCAAAATAAGTTATGGTGTACTCCACTGTCGGGCTAGACAACCGGTGTAGTACTGCACTCCCCACCAAAAATACCCGAACGAGTAACCTCAGCCAATTTACAACGGAAATCATTCCAATGGCGAAATGAGCGATGGCAAAGAAGAAAAGAGGGGAGAGGGGTGGACGGGGGAACTAAAGTGGGAGCTCGGGAAGCATGGAGCTATTGTTAATAGTAGTAGATAGTGTTGTGTGGTTGTGGGGATGTTTGGTGGGGGTGTGCGTTGCAAGCCCCCACTGAGAAGTGCACCATAACTTATTTTGCGCGGGAGTACGAAACTCAACCATCACGATAACCACAATACCGGTAGTGACTATCTGCAACCGCAACTGTACTGACTATTAATATTATACTATGGCCCATATGTCAGTGCCCCTCCTCCCCTTTACTTGCCTGGAATCTGGGTAGTAGGACTGCTGATTTTGGCTGTGGCATTGAGTTCGTGTGGTACCCGTACTGTGATGGTTGAATGTTGTGGGTAATTCTTCCGTTGTCTCAGGACTTTTGTCGCCGCGAGCCGCCAGTCTTTGTAAGTTTGCCAAGGTCGGCTAGACCTCCCACTCAAGCCCCTGCACTAGGTCGCTTAGCTTACCAGAATAAAGCCCTTACACGTATCATACTCGAGTACAAGCATAGACTGCTCGAGTATGGAAGGCCTGAGCGCCAACATGGAGGCTAACTTTAGACATCGCAGAAAAGTTTTACCTGGTTTGTTCAAATATTGGAGACTTGGAGCTCTTTCCCAAATTGATTGAATGATCTGCCGGTGCAAGGTTATCTTGAGATCCTGCTTTCCGGCCATTGGCGACATAGCCGAACACTGTAGGCCTAAGACCGGACGGCACCTTGGTCAGACATGTCATCCTACCAGCAAAGAAAAACCGCCAAAGCCGAAACCCCCACCAAAGGCAACCCCACAGATACACAAGCAGATCTAGAATCTAGGGTGGCTCTGGACAGACTCCAAACTGGGAGCGCCTAGAGCCCGTGCTCATTGGGGGTGAGCATCTGCTAAACAACTGAGCCCGTGAGAAGCTCCCTCGCACCGGATTCACCCTCGATAGATAACAATGCCTTAACCCTATGCTCGCCAACCAGAAATATAATCGCCCTCTAGTTGAACCAACAACGAAGTGAAGGTGCTCATAGGATTTTTATAGGACATCAATAATTTATACGGGTATTTTCGTAATATAGTGGGCTCGCTTCGCCGTGGAATATCGTTCCGGTACCATACCGGTATCACATTCCAACTCAGCCGACACCACACCACACAAAAGAAGGCCACTCTTCATCCTACTTTCCCCACTCTGATTCGCTAGTCGATGAACCCGCATAGTGGTGTGGGCTCTTTGGTAGCCCTCCATTTCCAACCCAGGTGGGGGCATTCCTGTCGGGCCCGCTTACCTAACCGTCTGGTCCTGAGACTTTCGTGATAAAACTAGATGGTGGCGCGTCAACCGTCATCATTTTTCGACCGACGGTGCCAAAGTGTTCACACTCGCACCTCACTGTCTCCCATGGCCAAAATCCAAGGAATCTGTCCGAGGAAGCGAATTATCCGGGAAAATGAGTTAAGTTTTAGTGCAAGACAGTTTAGAATTCAGAGAATTTCGTCCGGGATAGCGGAGGATCCGGTGGAGTGAGGTAACTTACGGGACAGCGAGGTACGACTGCACCTAATTTTCTACCGTTCTAGATTCTTGTCAACGACGACGGTCAAAACGTGATGATGTCCCGGAGGTGCGCTTCGAAATCCCACTATCATAGACTCTGGAGGCGACTATAGGTAAACGCCATCTAAAGTCTCATACTTGCCCGCAGACTACCCAGCCAACGGTCAAGCCCCACTTCATTGTCGCCACAGTCTCGAGGTGCAACGATCGCGGCTGATAGATACATTAGTCACGTGTCTTATCAAGACGCATAGCAACCAAAGTTCGCCAAATTTTTCTCACCTGACCTAAGCGACCAATATAACTATGGGCCTCGCTCGTAGACAGCCGTTTATAGGTGAACGGGCCCTTATAAAGTGATTTTGGACTATCCCCCGCTGTAGAATTGAAAGAGTTAGTATTGCATCCTATTGACAAATTCTTACGCGAGCGCCATGATTAGGAAAGGGATCCACCACCGCTGGGCTGACCCCTGTAATTGGGCCCTGGATGCCCCTTCCCGCCGTTGCCACAGCTTCTATTGCGAGGGGGGAGTGGCATTAACCCGACTTCTACCGCGAAGATAACTCTAAATTCACGCTGTGGCCCATCTTCTGGGTCGTTTTTCCGATATTATGTTCCATACTGTCAAGTTAATTGCAAGGCGGGTGAGACTAATAAGCGACATGAAAATCCTCAATTTTCACGGCTATAGCGGGGATAGTTGGAGACACCTGCCAATTACAATACGGGGACCATTCGTAAGGCCATATAATTTAGGGAAAGTCATTGGGTAGTTGTTCACAATTTCCTTGGGAGCCCTTGCGCTATCATACAGTACACCGCTTCTATTAAAAAGAACCCTCTGTATATAGCTTATCAATCTCACAGGGAAGGGGTTGGGAGGAAGAGAAAAAAGTAGTACAAGATAAAAGAAAAGCTGGAGAGGAAAATTAAATAGGATACGGTGGGAACTGCGAACTAAAAACCGAAACTCTACCGCCATAATAGAATTCTTTCACCCCATCAACCAAACCACTGACTTTCGTAAATAGAAACCGATAAACCCCCACCCGATCCAGGAGGACACGGGACTCACGCTGGTGTGATGACCTATGCATGCATTCCTATGTCATGGGACCTGCTCCGCCTAAGGAGGATGGTGAGGTCTAACTTCTATGAGCGGCCTAGTCCGAGAGCAAAGATATGGTGATGATTTTGATGAGGCGGCGTCTCCTAGGCTTCAAATGGCCCTGCGGATAACCGCTTCATAAGGCCGTAGCAACTCTACTACCCTCAGACGGCCCTTTCTAGCTGCGAACATGAGCGGCGTTCGGCCGCCATTATCTGGCTTGTTGGGGTCGACATCTTCTCGCCCGAGAAGTATTTTTACCACTCCCTCATGTCCATTCTCAGCAGCATGCGAAAGTGGTGTTCGACCGCGATTGTCTTGCTTATCAGGATTAACGTCTTCTCGCGCAAGTAGTGCTTTCACCGATCGCTCACGTCCACCCGCAGAGGCATACGAGAGCGGTGTTCTGCCCTCACGGTCTGGCTTGTCGGGGTTGACCCCACCACGTTCGAGTAGTATTTCCACCACTCCCTCATTTTTGTTCCACATTGAATACGCAAGCGGTGTTCTGCCGTCATTATCCGGAACGTTGGGGTTCACCCCTTCCAGCCCGAGCAGCGTTGTCACCACTTCCTCATGTCCGTCTGAAACCGCATACGAAAGCGGTGTTCGACCATGATTGTCGGGCTTAGCGGGATTGACCCCCCCCCGCTCGAGAAGTATTTTTACCACTCTCTCGGATGTATGCCGATGTCCACCCTCAACAGCATATGAAAGCGGTGTTCTGCCGTCATTATCTGGAATGTCGGGATTGACCTCTTTCAGCCCGAGTAATATTGTTACTATCTCAGATGCATCCCGATATCTATTCTCAACAGCATAAGAGAGCGGTGTTCTGCCGTCATTATCCGGGCTGTCGGGATTGACCCCTTCCTTCTCGCGTAATATTTTCACTATCTCTGAGGCATCCAGATATCTATTCTCAGCTGCATGCGAAAGGGGTGTTCGACCGTGATTGTCTGGCCTATCGGGATTGACCTTTTGCCGCGCGAGCAGTATTTTTACAACTCCCGTAGATCCATACATAGCAGCATACAAGAGCGGCGTTCGGCCGTAATTACATGGCCGATTGGGGTTCACATCTCGCCGCGCGAGTAATATTTTTACTACTCCCTCATGTCCATACTGAGCAGCATAGGAGAGCGGCGTTCGCATCTCATGATCTAACTCGTCGGGTTTGAACTCCGCCCGTGCGAGTAGTATTTTTACCACTTCCTCACTCCCACCCTGCGCAGCATACGCGAGCGGTGTTCGGCCGCTATTATCTGCCACTTTAGGGTCGATATTTTCTTGCCTAAGTAGTATCCTCACCGCTTCTTCGTGTCCATTCCGAGCAGCCCATGCAAGTGGTGTACACCCCCAAATGTCTTTTCCGTTGATATAACAACATTCCATCTCTACCAAAGCAAGTACAAACTCAACGATTCCGAAGAAGGATGCGCAGTGAAGTCCACTGAACCTAGTACCCGATCTAGCGCGAGAGTTCCAGTGATCCGGGGTATCTACCTGTGCTAAAAGGCATCCGGCCGATATATGGTTATCGTATTCTCGAAACATCCTCAGCGCAAGTGATTTAATGGAGTCCGAGGTTTCGTTTTTTGCGTGCACTCCCCAGTATCGAGAAGAATAGTCTAGAAAAGGTTCTTCTCGGGACATAAAATAGGGGTTGGCTGCAAGGGCATTGAGATGTTCGGAATTCAAGTAGGTCAGGCAAATCTCAGCCATTGCCGAGTGAGGCTTATTGAAAAGATTGGAACGGGCCAAAAGATACTCTCCCAGAGTAAAGTGGACCAGTCCCACAGTTGATGTCTCCCCATCCACAGTGATAAGCCCTTGGCAGCAGGCCACCAATGTTGATATTGAAGGGGCGTTGCCGGCATTGAAATCCTTGGAGCCTAACTTCACTGCTAGAGCGTGGCAGAGCTCATCAACCCTTAGTGGCCGTTCGGCGTGACTAATCCACATGAGAGCTTCCATCCCGAGTCTCGATCTATCTCCATCTAGCGCCATAATCCGTTCTATCGTGGGACCGTAAGCACCTCCCCACCCTAACCCATCAACCATTTTGCTGAGCCGTTCTCGTCTCCCATATATCGTTGATTCTCGCAAGATTGCCTCGATACTCAAGGAAACGAGTCGAAACCTAAATGCATGTATTAGCGGATAACCTAGAGTTGGATTCTGGGCATCGTCGGCCTCACGCACATTTGTGACATATTTTCGGGAATCTTCTGCAGGATGTCTGCCTCCAAGCCATCATCCATAGCATCTATCATGTCGTCCTCGCCGAGTTTAACACGAAGGAACCTAGCGATGTCGACCCTGTTTGGACTTACAGATACAATAGTCACTTGTCCAGGGAGACGCTTCTCGATCTCAGCTTGAATATGAGGCCTTCCGGTTGCGAATATTCGAGTGCCCGGGGACTTCTCGAGGATTTGTTGGAGGGAATCGAGGATTCTGGCCCGTTGCACTCGACCGCATTCATCTAGAGCGTCAAGACACACAAATGAAGGCTGGTAGGAGGTGACGAGCTGTAGCATCCTCACTATATCAACGAGTTGCGGTCTACGCCCACCGATGGTCGTTTTCTGTTGCCGAAATATCCGCCATATTTCCTCCGGAATCCTTTCCATTCCGCTAACTATCTGTTTCAGCAAAGAACCGAGCACATTGGTTGCGGACTGTTCATTTCGGGCAGCGAAGTCCAAGTAAAAGCATAAAACGGCAGCGTTTCGCCCGCTGGCCTGATCGCACAATCTATCCACTACTAGTGAACTGCCATCGGTGAGCATTTACACGGGCTCACTTTCTTCCCTCCCCGGTAAATAAGGCTTGTTACCTGATAAATGTCTTTCCGACCCCTGGATCTCCATAGCAAAATAGAACGGCGCTTTCACCATAACCTCCCCTACCCAATCCGTACCATCTCGTGAATTCCTCGGTTTCCATGAGCCATTCTCCGACATCGCTGACACGGTTTTCCTGAATGTGGCAATACCGCAAGCAAGGATCTAGGGACGATAACCAAGTTAAGAGTTCGGGGCGATCGTCGTTAACAGTATCGCTGCCCCACGTATCAGGAGTGTTACATCTATCTGAAAGCCTGGTGCTATCAGTGATGGTATATTCCGACATTTTGCGCTCTTTATTGCTCTCACTGTAGAAATGGAGGAGTTAGGGAGTAGAGTTGGTTGATGCAACTCCTAGGGGGAGGGGGAACAAGTGAGTTTGGTTAAACAAAAGCGGGGTCTGCTGGTGCCAAGGTAGCGTAGTAAGTCCACCTACTCTTTTGTTCTGAAGAAAATTCTACTTGGGTTACCCGAATGGTGAAAATTGGTGTCATTCTTCCAACTAAATCAGTGTTCCCAACGGGCCAGGTAGGTCAGGCCGCAGCAAAGCCTGGCCTGGCCTATGGGAATTCTCTGGGGCCTGGCCTTGCCTGAGCCCGTACTCGCGATTTTCTGACGTTTGTAAAAACGACTGCTATAGTATTCCACCAAAACCCTGAGGCTCTGGTCGATTTTTTGCCCGTATGCCATAGCAGTCGTGTTTGCAAGCGTAAGAAAATTGCCAGTAGGCTTAGTACCGGCTGCCTGATAGCCCGGCCCGGCCTATATAGCCTGGGCCAACCTGCTCTTAGAGAGCCACGATGCAGCGTCCACGGCAATAATTCACAATTAATGTTCTCAAATTACTATATAGCATTGAGTGTGCAAGAACAATTTCGCTTTCTTAGCAGAAAATACTGGAGATACGGTAGTTAATTAATTAATTATATTAATTGTAGAAAAGGATCAATGACATGGAAGCTGAAAGAGGCCGGGGAATCAAGATATCCTTAAAGAGATCTGTTCCCAACGCTAATCACCGGACCTATAGGCGTCTATCAGGCCCGCAGGCCGCTCGAATTCGGCCTATATCGGCCCCGGCCATTTCCGGAGTGGCCTGGCCTGGCCTGGCTTACGGCCTATAGGCTGACCTATGAGCGGCCTGGCCCGTTGGGAACACTGAACTAAATTACTATATTGGTACTATTCTTAGGCATCAGATACAAGCTTCAAAGTCCTAACCGACCGCTTAGGCATCGTACTACCAGAACCGGTAGTGCGACACTATCGTGCCCGCCACCCACGACAAGGTCCTAATTACTGGCCGCAGAATAGGCCCAGCGACATCTACAGTATTAACTACTCCAACCTCGCCAGCCGGCACTGCAAACCATTTCCTCGTGGATCAACCACTTGAAACGCCATCGGCAGTTGTTCTCCTCGGCTACAAGTCAAGATATCATGCTTTCCTATTACTGAATATGGCGCGGGCTGTCCTGCTGCATACATGGCAATTCCGGTTGCCAGTGAAAATCCCGATCTCATTAAAAGACAAGTACCCCCTGCAAGCGGCAAGCACCTCATACCAGGCGAGCCATGGCGGACAGTTAAGAAATTGTAATAGCTTTCACAATAATTCTTACCCAATATTCCATATCTTGAGCCGCGCACTTGTATCCCACACAGATATTCTTTTGGGTGACAGGCAAGAAGTACCGTTGTCCAAGTATTTGGGCACCAACTCAGTACTAGTACCCGCCCATTGCAAAAGTTCCCAGAAATCTGGAGGCTAGGTTGTGCACTTTTTAGTATGTAAGCTACACCTAAGTTTGCTGGGGCCGGAATCCTCATTTCCGGGAATTTTTGCAATGCTCAAGTACCAATACTCGTAATCCTCTGAAGTTTGTGAACACACAGCTGCTATCGCATATGGGTAAAAATCGGGCTAGAGCCTTAAGATTTTGGTGTATGTAATCAGTGTTCCCAACCGTCCCGTCCGGACTGCAGGGCCCTGGCGTCTAATAGTCCCGTCCGTCCCGGGCTGGGTTGGGATGGACGGCCGGGCAAGGCGTCCGTCCTCGATATTAACTGCAGGACTGTAGGTTGACGGCCGGGCCCTGCAGTCTTTCTGGGAATGGTAAGTTCCGGTAGGGCCTCGCCGTCTTTGGAATTGACGGCCGTCCTGAGTGAGGACGGGCGTCACCTGCAAGGCCCTGTCGTCACCTGG
>Ga0307509_10001305_pt1 | contig 42243 bp, 39 predicted proteins | sample 10_EM_MG_FD_202245 | JGI IMG/M metagenome (GOLD analysis project Ga0307509, IMG submission 202245) | Populus trichocarpa ectomycorrhiza microbial communities from riparian zone in the Pacific Northwest, United States - 10_EM | ecosystem: Host-associated > Plants > Roots > Unclassified | place...
GCACAGAACGCACAGAACGCACAGAACGCACAGAACGCACAGAACGCACAGAACGCACAGAACGCACAGAACGCACAGAACGCACAGAACGCACAGAACGCACAGAACGCAGAGTCCAGGCCAGGAGAGTCAGGACGCAACATTAGTGTATCTGACACAGGCCACCTTTTTGCTGATGTTCCCATCCCTTTCACCCTCACCTGCCCCAATGGTCTTCCCCCCCTCACTCCTGTCACACCCTATCGGTATTTTTTCCTCCTTTCTATTTCGACCCTTTTAGGTATTCTTCTGTGATAGCTAGTGTTTTCCTTCCATAGTAGGTAGTTGTTGTGATTTCCTACGATTATACTTCTTTTACTCAGCCGTAAGATGGCGATCTGTCTAGTACTTGACACTACTTGGAGATGCTTTTATAATATTCATTTCTTCATGGTTTTTGAGATTGAAGTTTTTTTTATGCTATAGCTAGCACTGCATGTGAGTTCTTGTATCTTAATAATCAATATATGATATAAAAATTAAAGAAAAATGGCCTGAGAGATAGGATCTTCACGCAACCATCTAAGTACTTTTCTATACTCAGAAGTTGTGATATCATTATCTTAATACTATTGAATTCTACAAGTACTTCACCAACAAGCTTTTTCTCCCACCAATTGTTGTGACAGTCAAGCCTCAGGCCAACGATATAGAACTATTGTGATAGTTCTATACGACAGCAGGACAGTTCCATACTATCTGATAAGATAGATAACTATAAGGCATTGGTAAGGAAGGTCGTTACCTCTTGCATTATAATAAGAGAACAATATGATTGTTCCACGTTTTCAGCTACTATGAAGTGACCATCAAGGTGGCAGTTAAATTCACTCTTTTTATATATCCTGCTAACAGCTTTTGGTCTGATGAATAGCCACAGCAGATCCTATAGTAATGCTCTGAGATTTTTTATCTACAAAACAATATAGTTCATAAGAGGTGCCCACCTTGTATCTGGATGGCAGCCCTCTAGATCTTACATCCTCAGCACCTTCTCCATCTGGAACAGGGGTGTTTCACCTTTGGTTTCTATTCTTACATCCTAACTTTTACAAACTCTTTGTACTCACAATCTTTAGCTCATGAAAGCCTCTTATTTTATCTCACATTCATCTGTCCAGGCAAAACTTTAGCACCCAGAATATGATAGCACTCAGGGTTGATTCTACGGTGCCTGCATCATAGTTGCAGCCTCCCAGCCGATAGGAGCTAGCATTGGTAGTCCACTCCTGTCCTCTTAATACTACTACGACAAGGTGTATCTCTTTGTTGGGCAGCCGTCCTTGTTGAGATCAAATGTCAACTTTACTCGAGTACTCGTCATTATAGTTGTCGTTATAAATGTAATCACCATTGGGTAGCAAGATGGTTGGGTTTTGCGGAATCGTGGCTGCACGTTATCCTGAAAATTATTCTCGCTGCGAGTAAATACATCCCTATTCGTTCATCTTGTAACACTCGTCTTATCCTACCCTCCACACATTCACCACAGTAGACTGTATATACAAAATTCCAGGTCCAGCACAGCCATAGGATTCCATCCATTCCTACATTAGCCCACCTAACCCAAGTTCACATTGGCATTCCTTGTGCAGCCAGACATCCATATTAGCGACCATACCTGCAATACCAATCATTTCACATTCCAAACAGCCAGTGCAGCACATTCCAGACAACACTTATCGAACACTACACTCCTCAAAAATCGCATCCCCCTTCGACTGTCAACCGTAGTCCCATTAGGTCTGGCCTCATTGGCAGTTTCCCGCGTGCACACCGAGTCATTGCCACCACACACCGTAGCTTACTTGATATACGCTCGCCATCCTGAGAAGTGGGAGTCTCCGGCAGCCCTCGCCGTCGCCACCGCCTCACCTTTTGTGCTCCCCTCGGAATGCAGTACATTGATGAAATTGGTTTTCGGTATTATCGTAGGAACCCATGTCTAGAAGGTATAGTGCCACACGGATACCAAGTGCTTCGGCAGTGGGATCCGTTGAGTTCTTAATCGCGGCGAGAGCATGTGGAATATACGCCGGGCTAATATATCGCCGCTCATCCTGGGATCGAGGGAAGAGCAGTGAAATGACTTTCAGTGCAGCCCTCCTCCCTTGATTCAGCTCTCTGGTTGGTAAATACTCTAGTAAGGACAATTGGACTAAACGATCAAGATCGTAAAATTTCCTGTCCATGCACCCACATCTGACCATCGTAACCAACGAGAACCCCAATAGTTTTCCAATGGCGGAGCGAAAATTAGCCGAATGATCCATCCCTTCCGGACCATACTGTGTCAGTAGCTCCTCAGGTATGTTGTGATGATTGAAGAATGCCATTAGCCGTAGAAGATCCGCCGCTAGGGGCATCTGTTGCCTAATTTGGGCAAAAGTGACAAAGTACGTGCTCAAGATACTTTCGTAGGGCGCTTCTCGTTGGATGTCATAAAATGACCGCGAAAGTAGGTCCTTCATTTGTTCCTCATTCTCTCGGAAAATATTCCAGTAGATGGATGGCGGGGTCGCGTTCTTGGTCATGTAGGCTGCTGAACCAACGACAGCTAACGGTAGGTGACGCACTGAGCTCAGGATCGCTGCGACATCGTCTTTTTCCTTATCTTCCAAACTATCCCAGCCGTCAAAGCGTTTTGAAAACAACTCCCGAGCTTCCTCCTCCCCCATTTTTCCAACCTCAATTCTCGTCGGACACTGCGGCTCCGCAACATGTAGGGATCTAGTTGTAAATATCAGAGTCCCATCAATTGGTTGTGGTATAAACTTGGCGATTGGGCTGTCATTGGTAGCAAAATCGGCTTCATTATCGGCGTTGTCAATAACCAGAATCCAAGCACCACTGTTTGGGCCTTCAAACCACCGCTTTACTTCCAGCAGTCGCGCTTCGTCTGTCTCGGCGCTGTGTAGAGGAATTTGAACATGCTGTGCGATAGCCCTGAAGCCCTCACTAAATTTTGATACCCCACTTCCTTGCACCCAGAAAATATTGCAGTTGCCCTGGCTAGCGCGCTGATGAACGTATTCGAGGGCAATTTGAGTTTTTCTAAGGGACGTTAGCGCACCCTTCATACTACGGGATATAAAATAAATGCCAGCACTAGTACTTACCCGGAACCGCCCAATCCATAGAGCGCGACACGGCTGTGACCCTTACATTCGGAATATCGCTTGAGCAACTCAAGGAGGCTTTTGCGGCCGATGAACCTACTATTCCTGCAATATGGGATTAACCGATAAGGCCTGGCTGCTTATTCCAGTTGGGATCACATGTTAGTTCTTTGCCCGATATCTCCCGGGGACCCTGATAATACCTGCCTCTCCTGCCCCTGGGGGCAGCCCTTGATTTCGAGCTCCGGAACCGGCCCCACTGGGCAGCACAATCTCCACTTTATTATTATAACTACCATAAGCACTGTTATTACCATTATTCCCGCTGTACTCTCCGGGGATGTCGGATTGGGTTTGGATAACCGTAAAAAGGCTGTCAGATGGGTGAGTCTCATCATTGGCGTAGGGGATTTTATCTTTGGCACCGCCGTTTTTAAAGGGACGAGCGGGATACTCAGTCATCGGGCTTAGCACTGGGATACGGCTCGGTCTAGAGTTGTTTTCGAAAATGGGATATGGTCGTAAAAAGACGCCGCAAGCTCGTTCGAAGTAATATCCTTTTGTGCCCCCTGAAATAAGAGGGTGGGACGAGAGATGCTCGACCTGTAGCCTAACCTTGGACGCCAAGGTAAACAATTCCCCGTGCCTGGATCGTTATGGGGTAGAATCCTAGTGAGTGGTGCCCAAGTCTGTTGAGGGCTAAAGTTTTTCGCGCATCGCGTATGTACCAGGGTGTAGAATCAGAACAGAAGCTGGAGCGGCCTAGGGAAGGAAGGAACAGGGAAAATTGGGGGGTCTGTGTCCCGTAATCGACTGTGCATGTTTGAGCGCTGAGCTTACTTGGGCAAGCCGACTGCTGGAACTTCGCTGGATGTCGGCTATTGGACGCCACAAAATACAGGGCGACCATAAGAGCCTCTCCGAGTACGCTACGGATACTCGAGTAAAGTCGACCGCGATGCAGCCTCCCGCAGCCCGCAAGAGCCTCCCAGGACCCTTGCGGGGATTCCATCAAGGTGCATAGGTTAGGGAAGCTACCATACGCACCATCAGAAGTTGGCATGCACTCGTATTGAACAGCAAAACCGGTAGGCTAGACAAAATATGCGGAGTGGTGCTTAAAAACTCAGGCGTCAACTACCGCTGCAACAACACCCGCGACAGTGGGGATATCATAAACATTTAGAGCAGTCAATCCACTCAGTACAATATATCTACTCGCGGTGTCGAAGCGTTTTTAAAAAAGACTGCTATTGCATACAGCCTAAATCTAAGCGAAAAGGCCAAATTTTAGTAATGCAATAGCAGTCTTTTAAACACGCTTCCACACCGCGAGTATACCCGATGAGAAACGCTAGGTTCCGGAGCAGTTACCTCCGTTGGCATCTAGGGAAAGGCACCAGGCTGTTCGTGATTGACGGGTAGGAGTGGGAAACTGGCTACCCTGCAACCAAAGCTCTTCTACATGGCGCACATTACAGGGCTGACGACAAAGCCCGTCCTATTCTGCTATGGAAATCCGGAGGTTGGCAAGACGTATATCAGGTATGAACTATTGTAGCCCCTCTAGCGTGTGCGATGCTTAAAAAAAAACGCGCAACTCTCTTGTGATAGATACCCTTATCAATATGATTGATAGGAACGGTGCAGCCGTCGCTTATCTATACAGCGATTTAAGAGCTCCAGGTATGCGACCCGCGAGCACAGTATTGGGGTTAGTGTTGATCTGTCCTAGATGGAGTACGAGAGGCCTTTGAGCGTGCAATAATGCCGAGCTGATCGTTGGGGACTCTAGCTTCCCGGGGCCCTCAGGATGCTCACAAAGTTTATTCTAGATTTGGAGAGTAGATTCATCTACCCATGCTTTAGAAGAGTTCCCAACAAAGGGCCGGAATTAACTCTGGAACTCGCTACAGCGCATCATCTAAGAGTGCTCAAACACTCTGCTATTCTTTACCAAAGGCCCAGATCACAACTGAAGCAGAGGTCAATTTTCCTGGAGAAGCTGGCATAGTTATAGTAGAAACAACTTCGGAAGATATAGGAAGATAGATCGAGGGAAGGATTAGATAAGGCATAGTGCACAATGGACAAGAAATTCTGAGCAGGTATCAGGAGGGGGGTTGTTCCAAAAGGGATTTCGGGGATGTATGTATCAACAGGATATGTCAAATTCCGCAGATTAAGCCCGCTGCGATCTCTGGATTTCTTTTTACTTACCTCGGTATGGACACAATACTTGCTATGACGAGCATCCACCAAAACAGACAAGCACTGCATAGAGTGGTCAATAGCCTTGGCTTTGGGATGTATACAACATGGTAGGCAGAATAAGACAGCAAGATGAAAGCAAATGGAAGCTTGGAGTGGATGCACGAATATGGACCTGTCGCAGTGGGCAGCCCTTGAGACCGCAGGAATTGCCATGTACTGGGGTACACCTGGGGGTGGAAGTCTTCCTTATTGACAATGTACCAATGTACCTTCGATGAAGCTCATACTGGGCTGCACTTTAGGGCTTGTCACAATTGCTGAAATGGTGTCTACAGTCCATCTCCGACATCTAACGCTTCGAGAGTATCTAGGAGTGAATCCACCCAGTTCGCCAAAATCAACCTCACCTGTTTGCACTATTTGTCGGCCCAAGAGCTGCAGCTTGACCTCATACTTTACATCTGTGGCATAGTACTAGGTTAAGGTGGGATATATCGGATGATGGATGATCGTCCCTGACTAGTTAGGAGGGAGAAGTGGCGGTAATCCAATACCTACGCTTCCCGGGATTGCTCACCGGCTTTTCCCTTGGGCCCCTTTCCGCGATTCGCCTGATCACTTTTTTGGTCGAGTCGCATGAGACCTTGCGAGTGGAAGTTTGCATATTTAGTTTGGAAGGCAGTCGGTACCCGGCACAGTGTCTAGCGTTATGGGTCTGATAGGGCCTGGGCATCTGGGCACTGGGCGCTATAGATGCAGTGGCTTTAGACACTTTTTATAAACTCAACAGATAACTTACCCATCCCGCAAGCTCCCTCAACCGCACTTCTAACATAATTTAATGGTATAACACTAACCCCACACCCATCACGAGCACCCAATACAGTACTGCTTGGCAAGGTGAATCCGGTATCTGTTTATTAAAAGGTCACGGTATTCAACTGAGTTTGTATACCCATTCTATGCACGTCTCAGCTGCCAGTTCATCCGAGTGAGCGACTGTGATGTTATATTGCTCTTCCCTGCTAATGCATTGACTATGAGCCTCAGAGGTTCTTAGGTCCTACTAGTAGTAGAACCTGGCTCGGGTAATTGCAGGCACTAGGAAGTGACAGCCGGAGGCTGAGAATGACTGCCATGCCCAATAGGTAGCTCTGGGGTGATGGCTATAGCACTCTATCCCTAATGTTGGTTGGGTCAGCTTTAACACTCGTTATTGTACAAAACTAAGGGAAGCCCAGAGGATGAAATACGCATGAGCCGTGGACCCACCCCCTCAGTCTTACCGAGTTCGGGATATTGGATCCTCAGCTTCCGGACAGGGAATCAAGTTGAGGCAGGGAAATAGTATCTCATGCTGAGACTTGGGGTTGCAATTTAGGGACTAACTTTAGTCACCGGTATAAAAGGTGGCTAGGACGAAACAGTCTATGATACATAAGAGAGAGAGAGAGAGAGAGAGAGGGTTGGCCGCTCAACCTCTTGTCCTATACTTGCGACTTGGACAGACCTACTTATATCAATGCCCGCGGTTTATATACAGTACCTAGCCAGGATACTAAATCCTCCACTTCGCGACAGGAGCGTAAGTTCAGTAAGGGCAACAGCCTACCCTACCAGGACCTGAATCCTGATACACTAAGTGGCAGGCTAGGTGGCCGGACATTGTCAAACATGTGAATAGCTTTAGCGACTTTTGGTATTTTCCTGGAGGATTGTGTATGCTCTGGGCGGGTGGTTTGGTAGTTGTTCTCCTGTTATTTAAGAATGGTGGAAAACTCCTCCAAGGAAGGGACAGGATCGTGGGATTCTTTGATTTTTTTTTAGTGATTAGAATCTGCTCTTTTGATCTTCACCCATCATCGTCTCTTGTAACTTGATCAAATCAATCAATTATCCATCGGCTTCTAGAGCCAGCCTTTGCTTCCTTCTGTTTTCTCCTGCAGGCTACCCTCACGGGATCATTTACCGTCAAGATTTCCAACACTAGCAAAAGAACGCAGGACGGAAAAGGCTCGCCACACCATGCTCTTACATTCTACCACTTGAAATGAAGCTTTGGATATAGTAAGTGCTAGCCTTCGTCCGATATGTCTGAGTTGGCGTGGGAACGGTGAACTCAGGGGGGTTTTTTTATAAAAAATACCCCATTGATGTCGGGAACGGTGGGTGGTGTTCATGTCCGGGCTCGGTGTCGTGTATTCGTGGGAGTCGCGGGGGAAAAACTCAGAAGATAATGCGACAGGGTGAAAGTCAAGGTCGAAGGAGTGGTACAGACAGCCCTAGTTCGCAACCTATAGTAGGCAGTTTCAGTTTTCAAGTGGTGTGGGTCAGCATTTCTAGGGGAGAAACGAGGTAGCCAAGCTCAATCTTCGATCGCATGCAAACATTCATGATATTTGTCAGGGGATTGCAATGCTGCATTATTCGTGAATCTCGACTCGGGTACGGTACACTAGGTTCCCTTACGGTTAGACCCGCACAAATAATATTTTTTAGCTTTTGGTACTACAGATCAGCGGATTGGCTCTCTACGAGTAGCTCGGAGGAAAAAGCTAGAACATTAGCTGCCATAGTTGACCTCATACCTGTTAATTAAGCCGGCCCAATATAGACTTAAAATCAGCCTGGCTCCTACCCAAGGCGCCGTCTCCAAGACCCCCCCCGTAAATCGATCATAAGTGCGGAGGCCGTACTCGCGCAGCCCAATTGGAGCCAGACACCTTGTGAGCGAATTTCCATCTGAGATGTCCGGCTTCAACACGGCCGCGCGTGTATTTTTTCGGCGACACGGGTCTGGAGGTGATATCGTAGATTTGTTGAAGTCTTGGTTTGTATTTCTCGGAACCGTGGCGGACTTGAATGCTAGTAGTTTGCGTTAGTGGATGGGAGTGGTTTCTCTTGGTGGGGAAAGAGTAGGAAGTCACCCAGCAGGTTCGTCCCGAGGCACAGTAGGACCACTTGGCTCGAGATTCGTGGGTAAGAGGCTGGTAGTGCGGGGAGAAAGGTGGTTCTTAGTGGAACTTCTGAAGTGCGAGTAAGGTTAGATACCGGTATGATACTGTACTCGAGTAGGGTTTCCATCGACCTCTGCAGGGCAGGTAGTACCCTTGCCGCAGGGTATTTTTCAAGTTCGCTGTTCTTGAATGCAAATCCTGTTTGAGCCGCGCTGAGCCGCATTAATGGACCTACTTTTGTGTAACCTTGAGTAAACAAAAGAATTCTCATCTCCCACAACGAGCCTCCTGACGTTCACCTGCCTCCTGACGTTCACCTGCCTCCTGCTCGGATGCCCACCTTTGCTCAAACAACGGATTTAGACGGAATATCTCTGCAGAAAATTTCAACAGCAAAACCAATGTGCGCGATAAAACGAGCGCAGCGCCCAAAAAACATGCCTATTCTACAGCGACAGCGGGAGTTTCACAAACGGTTGCAATGGTTTCAATGGGCCCATCACATCGATACCCGATGGGAAACGCGGGGTTCTCGAGTGGATATCTCCGCTGGCATTTCGGGAAAGGCACCAAGTTGTTCGCGACTCACGGGTGGAGAGGGTGGGGAGGGGCTAACTTACTTTGCGATCAAAGACCTTCTAGATGGCGCACGTCAGAGGACCGGACTACAAAACCTACCATATTCTGTTATGGACACCCTGGGGGACGAGCAAGACGCATATCAGGTATAAATTCCGGTAGCCCCGTGATTCAGCGCAATGCTAAAGAAGCAACACAGCTCCCTCGCGATCGATACTCTTCTCAATAGGATTGATGGACGGTGCAGGCACCGCCTATGTGTACTACGAGTTCAGCTCTCGGAATGTGCGGCCTACCAGTACTCTATTGGGATCAGTTCCTAGGAATGTTACTGGAGCATCTGCAGAGATACCAGATGCGGCACTGGAAGTATTCAAGCAGGCAAAGGGCACTCCGCGGGCCCCTCTTTCCCTTGATTCTCGATATGCTCACCAAGTTCTATCAAGTTTGGAGCGCGGCTTTATTTGAATCCATGCCTTGGATGACTTTCCAGCCAAGTACCGGTCTCAACCCTAGAACTCTCTACCACCTGTTGTCCGGTAGTGCCCAACCGATTCCCTACTCTTTACCGGATGGCCTTAGAATGGAACGGATATGGAGGGCCACCCCCCCGGAGGAATCAACTGTGGAGGATATAGAAAGATATATTGAGGGGTAGAGACAGGACCTGCACAAGAGTACGATGGGCGAGGGATTGTGTGAGCAGGTGCCGGGGGGGGGGGGGGGGGGTTATTCCAAAAAGGGGTCCCGGAGATGTACGTATTAACGCGAGATCCGGAACTATATCACGCCACCCACGGTGCTTGGCTCTGAACGATATTCCAGTGTTCGTTGGATCCGGTGCGCCCCATAATCCTGTCTGCACGATACTTTTGTTTTTTTGTTTTCTTCTTCCCCATTTTGAAAAAGATTCTCTGTGCGGTATCCCTAGTGTAAAATATTATTAAAAGTATTCACTCGTAATAATACAAACCTCATTACCACCCGCAAGAGCAGCATGCCCAAAGTGCGTTCTATAGCCGATAATTCCCACGGCACCGACTAACCCCACCATCTCCCTCCTCACTCCATCCCTCTATCTATTTTCGCTCAACCACCCACAGCACAGCACCCGAGCGACCCACAGCCAAACGCTCTCACGTTCAATAATACCCACCATCATTAAAACATGATATCGCAAGGAGGGACACTTACCCTCACCCCCGCTTTAGTACTCGTACATATCCCGACATTCACCACTCATAAGATGGCAATGGTTTTTTTCACTTACTAACTCGCCCCGAGCCAGCCACGAAGGTTCACAGCGAAAGCTACTCTTGCGTGCGCATACCAAAAAGCCGAGAAACGGCGTTTCTAGGTATGGGGCGATCGAAGCCGGTTGCATGAGGGTGTGTTCCGCGATATGGGGAAGGGCCAAGGTGTATCAACGATTGATACCTTATGTTTGGGGTGGGGTGCTGCGGTTATGAAGAATGTCTCGGGACGGTGGAGGCCAGCCCATCAGGTGGGAGAGAGTGCTGTAGAAGTAAGAGACATTCAATCCTCATGCTCTCTTTCCAATTACTTACTATTTACCCGCGTCCTCAACTACACTGCTGACAGAATTAGTGAGAGCGGTAACTCTGGATCTCTCTCGGGCGCCTTATGCAGTCAGTATCACTCGGCAGTGCGGATCGGCCCTCTGCTCGTTGGAACGTGTATGAATCCTTTCGCACTTAATCACATAAGGCACTGATTAGCAAGGAGTGTTGATAGCGCGCAACTTCGTTCTCGAACTTTCTCCAAACCAACAGTAAATTCAGGAGCATATAATATTATTATGAAAGATTGCACAGTCATCCCTACCCTTCCTCCGATCACCACAAATATTTGCTTTCCACCGTGTATGTTACTGATCTCTTGATCGCTCCCGTAGTAACAAACATTCTATACAATCCCTTAAGATATAAATAAAACGCATATCAAGAACATGCATAACAAGGACTTGCTTTCTCCCACCCTTCTATTTAAATACCGGACCCTTGTTCTTCCATTATCTAGACAGCCCTCGTGCGCTCCTCCCGATTTCCCATATCCCTACCGACCCATCAGCTGAAACATTTGCCGAAGCTCCATCATTTTCTAAAACAATAAAAACTCGTATTGTACTGGAGCATTCTGAGCAACACCAACTGATTTCCAACATATCTAAGTGTGTGCGCTTCCGTTTCCATCCCTATTTCGTGATGCTAGCACAGTAAGTAATTAAATGGGGTATCCAGTCATCTGTTCCACCGAGTGAGCAACAGTGATTCCCAGTCGCTGTATTATCCACAATGTGGACTATGAGACCAATAAATCCCCACGCCCTGCCGGCAGTAGATCTCGGCTGTAGGAGATTGTAGACACTCATAGCTAACGCTTGGAAGCTGAAGATGACTGTCGCTCCCTTGAGGTACCACCCAGGCCGTTCGGGAATCCTGCCCACAAGATAGGGCAGAAGCCCATAGTTATTCCCAAGCACTATCCCTTTTTCAAAAAGCGGATGCTAGTATCTTGCCGCCTAAGATAGACACCCCAGAGCGTCCAGGATGGTTGGGTACCCTGTTGGCAGCCTGGGTCTCACCTCCGCCGCAGCCCGAGAGCTGCTATGATACCAAGCTTCATGATCTTGTCCAGGTTCACCGTATTCGAGGAACCAATGGACTATCGGAAAGTCCCCAAATGTTGGCGGGGTTAGCCTCAGAATTTATAATATATATCCTAGGAGAAGCTGCATGGATATAATTGGCGGGAGCTCTGGGGCTTGCCTCCTAGTTCTACTACCTAACCCAGGGTATTGAATCCTCAAACCCCACAAGAAAAACTAGGGACTCCCGGGGTAATGGTTTGTCATATTGCGACTTGGAATCTAGCCCTCAGCTACTACTATCGGAGATTGTGGTAATTAGCTAGCTGTCTTGACGAAGGTAGTCGGCCTATACCATGTGGCTATGATAGCGCTCTGCCAGGCTGTGGATTAAAAAAGTAGCTCAGCCGAATTTGGTTCAGTCGGCAAGATAATTGAGGAGCAGGATGTCTGGTCGTGTGCGGGGAGTCGGAGGTTGAAGGTGGGCAACAGAGTGACGGGGTCCCGGGCAGGAGCAGGAGTTGGAAGTTCGAAGTTGGAACTCGGGGGATACCGTATTTGGAAGGGAAGAGAGCATCTTCGTAATTTAGCAAGAGGTTTGTGTTATTGTTGCCTTGGAAATTGTTGCCAAAGCTTCGGATTCTGACTTCTGATTTTGGCTTACTCTACTTGCACTGCACGCCTGAGGGCGCGGGGGCTCTAATAGTAAAATCCGTGGTAGCTATGGGGGGTATCGCAAATGCTGCTGAATCTCTAGCTCTGGTTCTCTTCCGATTAGATCAATAAAGTCTCTTTTTTCTTCCGGGTACTACAAGCCCAAGCAAGTACTTGTACAGTAACAGTGCAAACCATCACTCAGGGGTACTATATTTTAGACATCGCTTACTAATCACTCAATCATTTCAATCATTTCCTGGCACTATGATCGCAATGCGCAATTCAGCCTCCTAACCAAGAGCACAAATGCCAAAATATTACTCGCTCCAGTTAGCTGCATGCCTGTGAATCGAGCGAGCCTCATATCATACCCAACGTTAGACTAACTCCGGCTCAAGTTGGTATTTCCATGTTCTGTGCTGTCAAATTGAAGCTGGACACTTGAAACCTAATTTCCACTCTTCTAAAAAATTTGCCGGCTATACTTTGCATGGGAACTCCCATCCGGCTTCGGCTCGGCCGGGCCAGTACCATAATCGGAGAGAGTGGTAAACTGGGCGGAAGCTCTGGAGTGTGGAAGTTTTGAATGTTCAGCCTCACCCGTTTGATAGCGATGTATCCTTGGTTTGCAGTGCGCCGGGACCAGAGAGCCCCGGAATGGTAGGCCTGAATTCTCTGCCGTACTGACTTAACTTAGGCAAAGATTGGCCAAGCGCCTTGGCGGACGTTGGGGAGATGGCGATACTGAATTATCCTTCGGATGGAGGACATACTAGTACTCGAGTAGTTAGGATTATCACCTGTTCCATGCACAGTTTTTTGAGAAATTTTATTGGAGCGGAGAAGGTAAGACAGCCCCTTCGCGATGAAAACTTCCTACAAACATTTTTTCGGGACTAGGAAACGAGAAGGTCCGCGGAGTAACGTCAGGTGTCAACCATTCGAGGGATAACAGAACTACTTCTCAGCAGAAGCATCGATCTTACGACAAATTAGGCCAGGCTTCATTCGCAATTTATTTAGGGCCGATCGAAGATTGGGACTATTGGTTAGGTGAAAGGAGTCTGGCGGGCTGCGGGGAAAAGGTGAAGTCTATCATACCTCGTCACGCGCAAATTATACCGGTATGGTCACATCGGGGGTATGGGGAACCCTCGCTCCAAAGCGCTCTGTGTGAGGAAAGCCGTTCTGGTGGTTAAATTGGGGCTGAGGATATCTTCTCGGATAGACTTAATGGAGACCCCTCGAGGATGTTGGTGATTTCGTTTTGCTATTAGTTTGTCGCATGCCGGCGGCCGCGGGCTTTTTCCGGGAGTGTTCTGGGTGAGTCTGGCGGTTCTGTGCGGTATATTGTAGACTGCCCTTTGTATGTAGAGAAGTAACAGGAAGCCGTAAAGCTATATCGTATGAGTTCGCTACAGAGTAGTGTTTCTCCGCAGGGGGGACAGTAAGTGGCCATGATGGCAGAGGGACCTTGGGCAGCCAGGAAAAAGTGTGAAAAATCCCAGAAGAAATATCAATCGGGAGAGAACTGCGCTCTCATAGGTAATAAGGCTGATCAAGGCTCCCATATGGGTGCGGTCATGCAAGCCGGGTTTTCGCTCCGCTAAAAAAAAATCATAGTTCGGGGGAATCAAACAGCTATCAAGATAGTGAGAATGCGGCTATCCGAAGGGCCAGACCCCCGTAGCCTGGAAGTGAGTTGCCCAACAGGCGCTCTCAAAGAGATATGCCCGGCAAGATTAAGCCTGCGGTACCCCTTACCAATGAATGGTAAAGGGAACTCGTAGCGTGCTTGCCACAAGAGGGAGTATGCAGGTCGCCGGTGTAGCATCTTATTAGGCCGCGCGAATCTCCAGAGGAAAAAAAAGTGGTTTGGGAGAGTTCAGAGAAAACGGGTGGGATGCACTGAGCTTTCAGGATCACAGTGCGGGGGAGCCTCAGCGAGAATTGTTTTGAGCATGCTGGACAAATAATTTAGTAGAATAGAGGGTTGTATTCGTTCTTATCGCACGTGGGGATGGCAAAGGTTGGTAGGATTTGGGTGGTGCTGAGGGGCTAACAGCAGTCCACGGAATGAAGCGACTTGTGGGATGCCAACATCTGCACGGTGGTCGAGACCGCGAGGACGTCAGCTGGGACAACTGTTAGTTAGACACAAGTCACCCGAGTACTAAGATCGAGTGCGTTCAATATTCAACGGAGGGAAGACCTTTTAGGGTATCTCAACCTTGCGTTTCAAGAGCGTATGAAAAGAGTAGGATTAATGGCTAGCGTGATTGGTGTTTGGAAATAAGATAAAAGAGCCGTCAAAATGTTGAAATCCTCTCTACCCGAGTTTTAATTCCCTGGTTGGCGAGGGAGAAGGTTGGGAGGATTTACGATGTTCAAACACACAGTCACTAAAGGTCAAATGAGATGTCCAAACGAGGAAATTTATTTAGAAACGAGATGAGAACAGGGAGACATGGAAACATTAAGTAGACAAGCCATCCGTTCCCAGAAGAGGTGTGGAGAAATGCGCATCAGGATTTGAGAAAAGAAACTAGTGCCATGATGAACGCTCGAGCAGTAGTCGACCTATCTCCAAGCACCTAATTTCAAGTTAGTTTCTAAGCATGATATCAAGGAGGAAATTGAATGGCTTACCTCCCCCGCCGGCATTGTTACCGTATCCGCTATTATCGCGATATCCACCACCACCACCATCATTGCGATATCCGCCGCCGCCACCACCACCGCCACCACCACCACGACGGTCCTCGGCAACGACCACGACAATGCGACGACCTTCGAAGCTATGGCAATGGTGTTATGAATTAGCATTGAAATCGAAAGATTTAGCGAGGGGAGCGAAGGGAGTACAAACTCCTGCTCATTCATAGCTTCGATGGCAGCATCGGCACAGGCCGCGTCCGCAAAAGTAACGAAACCGAATCCACGGCTTCTGCCGGTGTCGCGATCCTTGACAACAACCTAGGAAATAGGTCAGCTCGGGAGGGATAGCATTGGGTAAGAGGGAAGGCAAGGACATACAGCCTCGGTAACCTCCCCGAATTGCTCGAACCCGTTTCTGAGGCTATCATCGTTAGTGTTCCAGCTGAGGGATCTGTGGGAACGCAGCGGAAGGAGGGCCAGTTGTTAGCAAATTAATTTTTTTTCGCTGAGGAAGCGAGCAAAAACAAAGGGTGGTGGGAAACTGACCTGATGAAAAGTTTGGACATCGTTTTGACGATTGCTTGCGGAAGGATTGGATAGAAAAGGAGTACTGGACGCAGTATTTAATACGGGGGCTCGGCCTAAAAATTGGGCGCTACCCCGGACAGGAGATGGGGAAAAAATCCATGTCTAAAAACGCAAGCAAAGCTAGAGCAAGGGAGGAAGGGAATATTTCTAAATACCGGTCTGTGTTTGTTTGTTGTGGGAGGATGCTCTGTGAAGAAAACTTCAACGAGCGTTTTGAAGAGGTGGGGTGGGTTTGCGGTGGGGAGAGGAGAGGAGAAGGAGAGAGGAGAGGGGAATAAAAGGAGGATGGATGGATGGATGACTGGTGGCGAGTGGGAAGAAAGGAAAAATCAAAGAGGGGCTGGAAGCGGGGAACCCTTGCTTCCTGGAAGAGAAACAGTCCGAATAGGGAGCCTAGCCTTTTCCATTTTTGGTCTAGCGCGCACAAATTGTGCGACCTTGAGAGTTACCCTCCTTACATTCGGGATAACCGACTCCAACGCCGTAACGCTGAACAGCCCATCCCCCTTTCGCAACATTTGCTTTCTGCTCGCAATACGGTATTCGAGGTAACGAATAGAAACCTGCCTACGATACCAATTGGAGGTCCAAATTTTGAAGTACTACTACTCACATTTCCGAAGCATTTCCAACACCGTTTTCATGATATTATTTTTCAGACTGTCCGTCATCCTCATCGTCTATCATCCGGCTTAGGTATCGAGTGATATCTCCTTTATCGGCCACGATGTGTATGGTATAGGCCCCTTTGGTGAGATGCTTATCGGGTTCCTCACGAACGTACGACCTCCCTGTAAGAAATAGCCGCACATTTGCATGAAGGAACTGATCGATGCTGTGGGGGCACTTCGTCTACTGCGTCGACGCAAAGGTATACTCCCTCAATGGAACCGATTGCCTTGACGAATAATTTTACCACGCCCGGCGACTGCAGGCTTCGCCATCTTCCTGCTTCGGCTCGTCAAAAGCACTTTTAATTTCGCCCGGAATCCTCGGTGCTCTCAACGCAGCCAGCCAAACTGGACTTCCTATTATATTCACCGCCGATTGGTCCTTCTGTGCATGGTAAAGTAATGATATTAGAGGTATGCATTGAAGGCTAACTATCATACAAATAATAATAATAACAATAATAATAAAGCCTTTTGTAGGTGCACCATCCCTCCAACACGCCCTCCCCCTCACTCCTTCAGCTCCCAATTTACCCACAAGTTGCCCGCGGTCGGCTGGGCCGGTTTTTCACGGCACTCCTTTAGTGCCTAATGCGCGATCTCCAGCTTGATCGTAAGATATTCAATTTGTCTCGTCTGGGCCGCCGAGGAAATGTCGGGGGAGGTGACGGCAGCCCGCCGGACGTCCGGGCATTCGACGCTGGGTAGACGACGTCGGGGAAGGTAATTTTGGTACAGTGAAGGTCGGGGCAGACGATGCGGGCGCAGATAGTGTTCGGGAGTATAATCCCGAGGCAATTGAAGGAGGACTACGACACGGTCCACACGCGTTCAAAAAGTCGACCCAGCAGGACCCCGCCCATTCCCGCAACCAGGGTCGGTATAGATCCCCCCTACTTCTTCCAAAAATCCTAAAGAGTGTGAAACGACCAAGTCAGCGATCCGGATTGTTTGGAACTTCTATATGATTTAAACTAACCTCCAATTTTCAGACAGATGGCCTTCCAACCACCCTGCGCAGGGGCAGGTGCCTCCGACGGAGATGATGCCGCAGATGGTGGTAGCGAAGCCAACAATGCTTCTAAGACAGATTCTTCCACCACAAACAGCGCCACAGATGGTGGTGGCGGGATCGGCGGTGCTTCCATTGTTTTTAAGCTGGGGGGTTTTTTTGAGACAAAGTTTGGAAGGAAAAGTGGAGCTTTCGTGGGATGAAGGTTTGGAAGGGGTGTGCACATCAGCCAGTTTCCAGCATTGTTACATACCAAAACCAACTGAACGCCCCCGAGTAACTATTATAATTAGATGAGCGACTTGCAATAAGCACTGGCTGTTGGGATGGTAAAAGCTTCTCTCGTTGCTACCTTGGTGCGTGCAGTTTTTTTTTTTGATATGTGACAATACTCTATCTCGACTATCTTACACATGCCCTGAGGCGTCTGCTAGTTAGAAGCGCAAGTCAGGGGCACGAATACCAGCTACGTGGGGGTGCTATTTGATAGTGCGTGCTGTTCAAAACGTGTGCCGGGAATTCAATGATTTTCAAATTTGAAAGGTTCCACAACTGGCATGATACCCTTTTGAAAAAAAAAACCCCCCCTTAGGATTAAAGAGAAGATGATTAAGAACAACCATGAGGTTTTATTCCTCCCATAATGTTACTTGTTGAGAAGGCTTGCAATTTTGAAGTCCAAGTTTGGGCGGGAGTGGGAAGAATATGTTGCGTTAGCTAGAGTGTAAATGCTTACCAAATGAGGGATTTTGTGCTTAGGAACTAGGCTCCTCACTTATAGAAATCGTATCTCACTCTAAATATTCTCTACAAAATATATCATAATATTATAACTTACATATCGCTTAGTTGACCGTAATTACAATTACTATTATCATAGTTTTAACATGATAGTTTCGTATTATCACAAGGCTTTACCATAAACTGATCTAAAGTATTGGGCTTGGTCTTCAGGTATGCGCAGCCACATGCAATACCGTATTAAATCGAATAAGAGAACGGTGTGCTACGTCGTTGAAGTTGCCCCATCTGGTAAGGTCTGGCATTTTTTTGTTTTTTCACCTCTCTTGTTTTGCTGTGATTTTCTCCCCCCCCTTTCCCAAGGAAGGGAATTCTTGACTACGTCACACCGCTCTCTGATTCGAGTTAATACGGTATGGTGGCTTTAGCCTGGTGCACGTTTTGAATGACACAAATCATGCTATCCCTTGGAGTATGATAGTGAAACAACAAAATTCAATTCTCCCAAGAAATTACACTAAAGTAGGGAATATGAATAGGGATTGAGATTACTAAACCTACCAAATGATATATCATAGCTGAAGCCACTTTTTCGTTGACTTGAGTTATCATGAGGCTGAGAACTGCTCATTCATCCTATATTTTACACCTCACTCTTGCACAATTCTCAGGTTGACTCAATTTCGTTACCGTGCTCCAGCTCTTCAAGGGATAGTCTGAAGAGTTGTCTTGTGTCAAAACTGACCGACTCCTGGTACCGTAGTCAGATTCACAGCCCTCCCCATAAGGAATTATATCCAAGACCCGATTGATGTTCAAAACAGCCTGAGCGGTGGAGTGCCGCAGCCGAAAGAACCGAAATAATTGAGAATAGCGCTAAGACGTCCAGATTTCCAGCTTTGGATTAGGGAAGAAAACACGGCGAGGGGATTCCCCTTCGGCCCTCACTTGAGAGACACAGACCTTACTAGGAGAGGCGACTCCGACGTCCTAGCGTGATTCTCAATTATTTCGGTTTTTACGGTAGGGTACTGTCACGGTTAAAATTGAGCTTTCCTAAATTACACTTTTCTTGCTTATTCACGAATAAATTTTGCTTCATAAATAGCTAGTCACGATCACAAGCTTAGGGTAGAGGGTTGTTGTATTGCTGAAGGGTGACTGTTGTTGGGGTTGGCGGATAGGGTTGTTGTGTTGGTTAGGTTTTTTTTCCTTTTATGGTTTTCTTTTCTTTCCTACCTTCCGACCACCAGCGAGGTCGACAACAACGAAGTGGATCATGAGAGCAGCACAACGGAGGAACCGTTTTGTCTGTGGGTTGATGAAAGGAACTGGGCCTGTCTTGAGTTAGTTTTAGTTAGCTTGAATTGGTTGCGACTTGTGTGGATTGGTTGTCTTCTTGACAGTTCTAGAAAGTGATAGAGATTCGTCAGTTCTTCCACCGTTCAGGAAAGTAAATACTCTGGACGCGGGTTTTCTTTTCTTCAGTACCAGTACTGATGGCGGGGGTTTGCCGATTTTCTTTCATAACTTAAATTAGCCGCCTACCATTAATACCAAGCATGAAAGCTGGAGTCTTGGTTGTAAATTTACTCATCTTGAAATAATTTATCCATAGTCTGATCAGGAAAGGCAATTCTAGTGCTCTGAAAGTTTAGAGAGTTGCATATAGTATGGCGTTGGTTATGTTAATTTTAGATTCCTTTTAGGCGAGTAATTGGGTACTGAAACGATGACTTTGGTCCGGGCAGATAGTATTCTCCCGTGAGCGATACTAACCCCAAAGCAAAGAAAAGAACGAAACGAATTGAACGGGGAAATGATATCACTATCAGGAAACGAAACAGTACCGCTGTGGGCAATCGCCGCTCGCACAATGGGTAGAGTTAAAGAAATCGATGACGATAAAAAGAACCCGTAAAGAAAGAAGTAAAACTATCGATCAAATACAAGAGCTGAGTCGTCTATGAACATGTCGTTGTTCTCTCGCGCGTACTTTTTCCCCTCAGGCTCTGTTGCCTCCTCTCCTTCCTCTTAAACCCACGATCCTTCCTCCTTCTTAGTAATCATTGCCCCGCTCCACCGCTCAAACTAGCTAGCTACGTAACCTGCCCGCTATAAACATAAAATACAGGAAAAAATTTAGAAAAAATAAGCAGGCCCAGTTTCAGCCCCACAGTACGCAAAATCAGCCATTATTGTGTGAAATGGGGGGGTGCGGACAGCTTTTGCCTCCGAGATCGTATAGTTTTCCGGACATGATATTTACGTCATGGAACATCACTCGCAATATTTTCAGGGATGTTTGTTGAAAATCTGGGCTGCGGAGGTAATGATGTACGGTGAGGATTTTACGCAGTGGACTGAAACCGCTTAAGTGGAGATGGGGATCGTGATTGATTGATGATAGCTTGATGAAAGGAAAGGCCTGAGGAATGTTGTGTGTACAGGAAGAAAGGTGTGAAGAGAGGAAAGGTGAGAAGGAAAGAAAAACTAGTGGGGTGAAAACATTTTCAGAGCTTGCGTGTCCTTTGACTAGTGCGTGCGTATGCCTCTGCGGCCGCGGGGTGCGGGCACATCCCGCATCAAGTGTGGCCATAAAACTGCCATTTCCAACACTGTTTGTTGAGATGATGATCCTTAGGGCGGAGGTACGAGAGATTTGCTTAAAGCTTCCAACCAACTATTGCGTATGAGAGAGCGTACGCGGAAGTGTATATTCTACATCATGGGTTGCGTCATCACGATAGTGTATACTTATACCGTTCATGTTCCTCTTATCTAGCTAGAGAACTAAAAAAAACAATCTTCTGCTACACAACAAAAACGTCTACTTCTTGACAGTGTTGAAGCAAGCTCTTCCGCACTCCAATCATGTTCTATTATATAATTTAAAGGGGGGCCATGCCAATCCGGGCTTCGACGCCGCGCAGAGGTAAAACAGTAAGTTTTTCGCATCTTCAACTCAGACGGTTATTCTTGCTTATATTAGACTAGAAGAAAGGGTCCAATGGCCGGAAATGTATAGAGAATATCAGTTACCTCATCTTTCATGAGGAAAACCCGTTTCCCTTGTTCAGCCCATACCACATCATGGGCTCCACATAGATAACCGAACTTGAAGAGTAGAGAGCGCTCTAGGCAGTACGAGATAGCCGCTGAATAACCAAGATTTCACCAAAAAACTGTCCCAATATCGTGAGGGATGCAACCCCATACAGGTGAGTGATATAGGAAGGGAATACAAGCGAGCAAGTGATCGTTTGTGGACAATGGGAGACAATAACAATATTTTCAACAGGGGTCGTTAAATATTGGCAAATGCGACTTAGTATCGATATTACTTTACAATAACACAAACTTCTTCCCGCATACCATGGTTTGAGAAGTTGAAAGAGGCAAGTAGCAAATAAGCAGAAGGAAGGTGCGAGTACAACTAATTAAAATTGCGCGGGAAGGCAAGAGATATCCCAGGAGCGTAAGGGAGATAAGCATCATAAAATATGAGTCTTAGAATACCAATGGATACAGGTCCAACATGATAGAATCTAACCACGTACGGTGTCGGCGGAGGAATCTAGGGTGGAGTTGGTATAATATCGAGACAATCAGTCTGCTAGATTTAAGGATAAATGTCTACTATGACCCCGCTTAAATTTTTAGGAAAAATCCCCCCGCTCAGATGCCACCGCAGACTATCATACTATGGAGGGTCTGTTAGCAATAATTGTAAAATTTACCATTTTAGATACATGGTTTACCGTTAGGGAGAGATAGAGCGTAGTAGGAAGTATAAGTGCTGAGCTCAAACAAATAAGATAGTAAGGGAAGGGGTTGTGTCTTGTATAGTAATAGATATCATATGGGTATCAGGTAAAAAGGGTATGTTAGTGGTCATTTTTCAGTTTTTATTTTTTATATAACTTTTGAATTATTTATTTAAGGTATAGAAAACTTATCCAGTGCTAGTCAAGGGAGAAAAAAAACTTCCAGCAACACTCCATCTGACCAAAAGAAACAAAAAATACCGTTGCCATAACGCCTTTGGATAGAAAAAACTCGTACAACACGACCAGGGTGAATATAATGATCCAGCGAACCGCTACAGACAAAGAACAAGGGAATTCCGAATCTGACAGTGAGCAAATTAAGCTATGCACAGTATGGAGGAATCCAAAAGAAACGATTTATAGTGAGACTCAAGCGTAGATAAGTAAAAGTGAAGTATAGAATATAGAAAAAGGAAATCTCACGAAGGCCGGAATTGACCCGCGGGAGAGCCAGAGGTCCCCACTTCGGCGGTTGGGGGTTGGGAGGGAATCTGCCCTCAAATTTTTCGTTCAAAATTGACTTCTCCGAGAACTAGGGAGGGAAAGATGGGACATGGAAAAAACTAGGCGGGAAACTCATCCTCTACGTCTAGCCTCCCGCCTAGGCTTCCTAATAGCAATCAAGGGTGCTCATAGTACGGAACTACTGTCTGCTACCCTGGTAGTTTAATTTTCACATCCAATTCGATAACCGTCAACCACCCCGCGCAATCATTAATTCCAGCCAGGGAGTATGTAATCGTGACAAAAAGGCAACACAAAAAGGGAACAAAACGTCATTATATCACACCACCCGCTACTACCAGTTGATGTTGAGCCTGCAGATAATTCTGCTGCTGAGGCCTTGAGATAGGACTCCTCGCCTCATCTCTGCTGTCGCTCCTCTTTGCCTCATCACTCTCCTCTTGTTGTAACTTTTGTCGCCACATGGCAAGACTGCCCGATAATTCCCCACCTTCGGTAGAAGTGGGTGTTTTCTCGAAGTCGAAGGTGCTGCTGAGCATGTGGTTCTTGTTGGTGTTCTCCCAATGGGTACGGAGAGCGTCCAACTCGTAGCGAGCGAATCCAAGTCAACGCTGTTTCTTGCGTCGGGTCCGGTTCCATAAAAGCTACTTCTCGCGGACCCCGTTTCAATGGATCCATTGGCACCTTCTAGGCGAGTGCTGCGATGGTAGGCGTCTACTGAATCCTCCACACGATCGAGCAGGAAAGAAACTTTCTCCTCCGCATCGTGGGCTCGTATATCGGGGAATGAATGGACATTAGGCGCTCGACCGTTTATCTTAGACAACCTTGCGTAGAGATCCTTTCCAATAGAGTACTCTGGTTCTGCAACCCCGTCCATGATCCAGTGTTTCTTTTGACAATCCTCGGCGCTCGGCCGATCCTCCGGAACTGGTTGCAGAATGTCACGGAGGAAGGAGACACAAGGGATACTGAGGCCAATATTTTCAAGCGGGAGGGGTGAGGAGGATGCGGTCAGGGCGTATTTGAATACATCCGTGGGGTCATTGAATAAGAGATTGCCGGCGAACATCCTGTATAAGACACACCCAAGGGACCAGATGTCTACTTTATTGCTTTTTGGTTTCGATGTGTCATGCACTTCGGGCGCCATGTAACCCTGTGTCCCAGTGGTGGTTTTCAGGTATGTGGAGGCGTTAGAGTGTGGGATGCGCTTTGAGGTACCAAAGTCACCGATTTTAACGCGGAGGACATGGGTCTGATCCTCGGGAAGGTAGAGGAATATGTTCTAGTGGGGGTTAGGTGTTGGTAACGAGGCTTTAGAGGAGGAAGAGTGCAGACCTCGGGCTTTAGATCGCGATGTGTGATCCCTTCTCTATGCATTATTGCTAATCCGTGGAGTATCTGACTGATTACAACCCTCGAATCACTTTCGTTCCACCGATAACTGTCCCCGAAGCTCTGCGACATATCCCCCATTGGGATATACTCCATAGCGATGTACATGTAGTGAGTGTCTACATAGGCAGAGTTGAATTTAACGAACCATTCGTGCTGTCGGCATGTGAGACAGGGCCTAATGTAGGAAAAAAAACGAGACGAATGTCGGCTATGAAATTGTACGAGTCCGGGAAATACTTACTCTTGATAATGCCTCCAAATTCTTGATCTCAGCTTGATACCGCTTGAAAGTGAAGTTTGGCAAAGTTTGTGGTATCCTCTTCACCGCCCATAACTCAGGGGACTTCATTCCACGCAAGTGGACGTTCTCCAGGAACACAGTTCCATAGGCGCCAGTGCCGATGATGTAGTCCAACCTCCAAGTTTGTTGTTCGCTAGGAGGGGCAGGAGAGACTCCCGCAGCTTTACGACTAGGCGGTGGGGCGTTGAACAGCAGACTCAGGTAGTCTAGATGATATATTAGGCTCTAGCTATCATCCGGGGGCGTGGGCACCTACTTGCAAGTCCCGAGTAATGGAAAGGGTTAAATGTGTGGTAGCGTATTCCGCTTAGCAGAGGAGGTTTGTTGTCGCCGTGCTCAACGCTCGAGCTATGCACTACCGGGCTTATTTCGCTTGATATATTGGTTTTGTAGTTGCTGTGCTTGCTAAGCGGTACTACATAAAATGATAAGAGAAACCCTGCGATTCCTACTGCGATTAGAATAGCGGTATTGAGGATGATGCTGTACTCGACGCCCAATCGATGCGCTGATGTGGCAAGTAGGAAGGTGGAGGCTGCTGTGCCTAATGCGATCCGCGGAGCGGTATTGAGGCTGTTGCCGTACCGGGTGCTAGAGCTATGCACTACCGGGCTTATTTGGCTTGACGTATTAGTTTTGTGGATGCTGATCCAGATGGACTGTGCTAGGACAGCTAGTAAGGTGATCGTTGAGGTGGTTAATGACATAAGCGCCTCGATAATTTCCAAGTTATCGCTGTACCAGGCTCTGAAGCTATGGACTGCTAAATAATCTTTGTCTTTCATGAATGGATTTTGTTGTGGAAATTTGTGGCGGGAATCTTTCGTTTAAATGTGCTACTGGAGTGAAGCAGAGGTGGACACTGAAGTAATGAACAAGGGAATATTGCAGGGGGAGGTTTGGGGAGATGGCGAATATCTGCCACGTCGAGCTTGCACCTCAGGAAGTCCCACAAAGGCGGCTCGGTGTGGCTCAAACAGGGTTCGCGGGCGGGGAAAAAATCGAACTGGAAAAATAAACTATGACATCAGCACAATACTATCATACCTTGTGGACAAGTCTGCCGAAGCATTCCCTATTGGCTCCTGAGGCTTCTCGGCCACTCAGAGAACAGTATTTACTCCAGCCACTGCGCCACGAGTTAGACAGACTTTTTTCCCCACCAAAACTTAGCGTCCATGGCTTATTCAGTTGCTGCATTCCTCTGCAAATAGTTTTCGTTGATCTAAAAGTACTAGTACTGTGGGGTTAGAAGTTGGGATAGTGCTTAGATTTAATTTTTCCCATCTCTAATGGGTAAGAAGCGGTTGGTTATTTAGCTAGTTACATGGTGTGATTGTGGTGTTGGTGGCTCCCGGAAGGGGAGCAATTTGTCATCACTAGCGTGGGTCGTGGGTTTCAATATGATGGAGACTAGGTACAAGGGACAGGCATAAAAAAGTGGTACGCTGCAGGGGTGGGGTGGGTTGATTTTGGACAAAATTCTGGTACGCTGCAACCGAACCACACAGACAGAAAATATGTTGAGATGGTAAAGTACATCTTAAACCCCATCCTTTACCATACAGTTAGCAACTCCAAGGGGTAAGTATTTTGAACCAACACTCCTGTGTGCAAGAAAATAAATGGGTAAGGATGACAGAGCAGAGTACCCTCTACACATAGATCCAAAAAGAATATTGATTTCTTCAATAAGCCACTGGGCTTTAAAGCTCACTTATCATAAGGCCAGCATTAAACATGATCCCAGTTTAGAGGTTCAGGTGCCCCCTCAGCAGACACCTCTTAGGGTTTGATTTGATAGTAAATATGTTAGAGTAGAGGTCATCTTCATCACTCATACATAATTTCCTTTATCAGTTGCATAGCATGGGAAGAAACATGGATACTCATAAAGTTTCCCTTCTCAAGTGTACCACCACTTCTGAGACATTAGTTATGCACGATACCACTTTTTTATGCTTGTCCCTTGTACCCCCCGGTCTTTCGCTGGGTCTGGGTATTTTCGCTTCACAAAATCTCCACTTTGGTGGTTGGAAAAAATTTTCAAAAACTGGTGGCGAACAAAAGGTATCATACCTCTAGTTTTATATTAGGTTTCTATACTCAGGCGCAAATTAAAGATCCGGAAAAAGTGACAAACAAAATGTATGGCTGCAACACAGATATTTCAAGTCACTTTTTCCGGATCTTTAATTTGCGCCCGAGTAGTGCAACAACCTCTAATCCGGATCCAAATCTCAGCTCTCATGGTGCAGTGGAAACATTCAGATAATTCTGCCCAGAAAGCCTAGGGAAAAACTTGCACTATGGTGCTGATTTTCTTGATTCTAGATTGCTTTTCCATGAGTTGTGAGTGCTCAAAATTGGCCATTTTGGTGTCAAATGGGGGGTGCCAACTGCTTTTTGTCTCTAAGATTGTGCAATGGTAGGTTGGTCATGGGGCATCACTCGCAACATTTTTACTAGAATTCGTTACGGGGCGGACGGGGCCCCGAAAAACGCGGGCCCCCGGCCCTTTTCCACGCCCCGACCCACTCAACGGCCTGGGGCGGGGTGTCTATTTTGGCATTCCCTGCCCCTGTCCGCGCTCAGGCCCCCGCCCCACCCATACCCCAGACGGGTCCCTGTTAAAAATAGGTGGTAACAAACGGGGCCCCGTCCAGGGAATGAATGCCGGTGGGCCCCGGACGGGGACGGGGTGGGGATTACCCTAAAAATACTCCCCCCGGCCCCGTATAAGGGCGGGGTCTGGCGAGTGAAAACCCGCCCCGCCCCGGCCCGTAACGAACACTAGTTTTTACAGATGTTGAAAAAATGGCTTCAATGTAACGGAAGTACGTCCGGCGGGGAATAGTGGCGCCTAGACCATTTGCCCTGTATATAGGTACCTCTTATGGGTATAAATGCCATAGCCCGGAGCCCCTGTAGCAATGAACCAAAGGTATCGGGACAATCTTAATCCTCCTACAAGTTATACAGCTCTCACAGTCAGCTAGTCTTTACTATTTCTCTTCAATCCCATATCTCATATACAAGATTTCCCACGGATGTCATTAAAATTTGGCAACTAGGACTTACTATTGATATTTTAATTTTTAATTTTCTACCTAACTCTTAATTAATTATTTAAGGTCTGGAAAACCTACCCAGCGCTAGTCAAAGGAGTAAAAAATATCCAAAAAGAGTCTGCCTGACCAGAATAAACCAAATAAAAACACCCGATCACACCTTTGGATGGAAAAAACTGGTATATTACGCAGGGGCTGAGTATAGTGGACACGGGAGCCGCTACAGACAAGCAACAAGAGGATCCCGAACCTGACAGTGAGCAAATTAAGTTATGCACGGTATGGGGGCATCGGAGCAAGAACATGATTTATAGAGAAACCCAAGCCCGTATAAGTAAAAGTGGAATAAGGTGATTGCTGGGGAAGTGGCTCACGACAGGGATCCGGCTCACCCATAGCAACCACGGGAAAATTTAATTCCCATTCAATTATCTCAACAAATAATTGAGAAACCACCTTGCGAATCAACAGACAAGTACTTTGGAATATGGAGAATCTGAAAATCGAGTTTTTATTTTGTAGTCATCAAGTGTTACTCAGAGAGAGTGATTTTAAGATTGCCCATTTGATAAATGAATCATGCCCTTTCATTAGCATAAAAACAGTGAAAACCCTTGAAGAATAATATTAAAAAATAGATTCAAGGATAATATAAGTCTTATATATTAAGAATAATCAGCTTTTAATTTTATTCATAGGCATTTTTGAATGCAGAAGTCGTTAAAAAAGAGGTGGACAATACCTATAAATTACATACAAATTGGAGCAATTTTATCACGGAATATCTGCATACATAGTTGACCTATGCTCCCACTATCTTGGCATACTTTTCACTATCATATCCTAAGTGAGTGTAGATATTTTTGAAGAGAAACAAAAATGTTTTGCATAGCAATCTGTGCATTGATCAATATCAAACAATCACAAAGTAGAAATAAATCCTGATAGTGTCTTTAAATTGCAATAATACATTATTTAAATCAATAATAGGTTATTTAATTAGCTCAACAGTCGTAGGGAGTCTAGTCGTACTCTCTAGAGCCAGGTTCAATGATAGTTGTTGATCAGATTCAATATTAATTACTACTAATTACAAATCAACAATCATCTTCCTACCACTTAACATAATAAATATATGTTCTAAACTAACCTCCTGAGTGTCTACTCTAGTCTACTAAAACTTCTCTAATTGGTAATTGACTTGTAGTTATTCAAATGATTGAATTTTGACTTGTAGATAGTTTGCATGAGTCTTGTCATATAGCAATTATCTTTAAGTTCATGTGAGAAATATATAAAGCCTGTATTTATCAAACTTCAAACTTGATAGACTAACTTGAGATATCATCATAAAGGTCATTCTGGGATATCGAGTTTATATGTCAACTATGTATGTACATATTTCATGGTAAAATTGGTCCAATTTGTATGTAATTTGTATGTATTTTCTACCTCTTTTTTAACGACCTCTGCATTCAAAAATGCCTATGAATACAATTAAAAGCTGATTATTCTTAATATATAAGACTTATATTATCCTTGAATCTATTTCTTAATACCACTCCTCAAGGGTTTTCAATGTTTTTATGCTAATGAAAGGGCACAATTCATTTATCAAATGGGCAATCTTAAAATCACTATATCTGAGTAACACTTTATGACTATAAAATAAAAACTCGATTTTCAGATTCTCCATATTCCAAAGTACTTGTCTGTTGATTCGCAAGGTGGTTTCTCAATTATTTGTTGAGATAATTAAATCTGAATTAGATTTTCCCATGGTTGCTATGGGTGAGCCGGATCCCTGTCGTGAGCCACTTCCCCGGGAATCACGTTATGGAAGATAGATGAAGGAAATCCAACGGAGGAGAGAACCCGAGATCCCCATTTCGGCGGTTGGGGGTTATAAGCAAGCATGGTTCAAATTATTCGTGCATGATCGACTTGTCCGAAGGCCGGGGAAGGGAAAGAGGGCATGTGGGAACAAAATAGGCGGGAAGCCAGTCCTTTGGTCCAGGCTACCTTCTGGGCTGCTTAATACCAACGAGGGTTCTAGGGGTTCTCATGGTAAGAAACGGATTCTCAGTGACCGATTGGCGGCCACATCTGGGAATGAATCTAAATTAGGCGCTCGGCAGTTTATCTTAGACAACCTTGAGTAGAGATCCTTTCCAATAGAGTATTCTGGTTCTGCAACTTCATTTGTGATCTAGGGTTTCTTTTGACAATCCTCGGCGCTCGGTCGATCCTCTGGAGCTGGTTGCAGAATGTCACGGAGGAAGGAGACATAAGGGAAACTGAGGCTAATGTTGTCAAGCGGGAGGGGTGAGGAGGATGCGGTCAGGGCGTACTTGAATACCTCCAAGGGGTTATTGAATAAGCGATTGCCGGTGAGCATCCTGTACAGGACACACCCAAGGGACCAGATGTCCACCCTGCTGGTTTTCGGTTTCGATGTGTCATGCGCTTCGGGCGCCATGTAACCTTGTGTGCCGGTAGTGGTTTTCAGGTACGTGGAGGCGTTAGAGTGTGGGATACGTTTTGAGGTACCAAAGTCACCGATTTTAACGCGGAGGACATGGGTCTGATCCTCGGGAAGGTAGAGGAATATGTTCTAGTGGGGGTTAGGCTTTGGTAATGAGGCTTGAGGAGAGGAAGAGTGCAGACCTCGGGCTTTAGATCCCGGTGCGTGATCCCTGCTCTATGCATAATTGCTAATCCGTGGAGCAGCTGCTTGATTGCAACCTTCGTGTCACCTTCATTCCACCGATAACCATCCCCGAAGCTCTGCGACATATCCCCCATTGGGATATACTCCATAGCGATGTACGTGTAATCAGTGTCCTCATAGGCAGCGTTGAATTTGACGAACCATTCGTGCTGTCGGCATGTGAGACAAGACCTAACGTAAATTGGACGAGACCAATATCGGTAATGAAATGGTGCGAGTCCGGGAAACACTTACTCTTGCTAATGCCTCTAAATTCTTGATCTCAGCTTGATACCGCTTCCAAGTGAAGTTTGGGAAGGCTCGTGGTATCCTCTTCACAGCCCATAACTCCGGGGACTTCATGTCACGTGCTTGGACCTTCTCCAAGTACACAGTTCCACAGGCGCCAGTGCCGATTTTGTAATTTAACCTCCAAGCTGGTTGTTCCCTAACGGGGGCACGAGAGACTCCCGCAGCTTTAGGCGGCAGACTCAGGTGGGCTAGAGGAGATATTAGGCTCTGACTATCATCCGGGGGCGTGGGCACCTACTTGCGAGTTCTATGGACTCGAAAGGGACCTGAATGGTGTAGTATTTTCCACTTGGCAGAGGGCGTTTGTTGCCGTGCTCAACGCTCGAGCTTTGCACTACCGGGCTTATTTGGCTTGACATATTGGTTTTGTGTTTGAAGTGCGCGATAAGTGGTACTAGGTAAAATGATAAGAGAAACCCTGCGATTCCTACTGCGATCAGAGTAGAGGTATTGGGGATGTTGCTGTACACGACGCCCAAGCTCTGCGCTGCTAGGGAAAGTAGTACGGTGAGAGCTGCTATGCCTAATGCGATCCGGGGAACGGTATTGAAGCTGTTGCCGTACCAGGCGCTAGAGTTATGCACTGCCGGGCTTATTTCGCTTGACACATTGGTTTTGTAGTTGCGGGGCGTGATGAGCGGTACTAGGCAAATCAGTAAGATAAGCGCTGCGATGCCTGATGCGAATAACTGAAGGAAGCGATCGCCGGCGCTCAAGCCATGGACTGCTAGATCAACTTCGTCTTGCATAAATGGGTTTTGTTCTGGAAATTTGTTGCGGAAATCTTTCATTTAGATGCGCTACTGAAGTCAAGCAATGGTGGGAACTGAAGTAATGAACAATGCAATATCGCAGGATGGGGTTTGGGGAGATAGCGAATATCTGCTTCGTTGAGGTTGCACCACAGGATGACCCACCAAGGGGGCGCGGTGTGGCTCAAGGAGGGTTCGCGGGCGGGGAAAGTCGAACCGGGAAGGTAAACAGGACACCAGCGCAGCAAAGGGTCTTGTGGATGAGTCTGCCGAAGCATTCCCTATTGGCTCCTCAGGCTTCTCGGCCACTCAGAGAATAGTATTTGCTCTAGCCCCTGCGCCACGAGTTAGACAGACTTTTTTCCTCACCAAAACTTAGCGTCCATGGCTTGTTCGGTTGCTGCATTCCTATGCAAATAGTTTTCGTGGATCTAAAAGTACTAGTACTGTGGGGTTAGAAGTCGGGATAGTGCTTAGATTTAATCTTTCTTATCTTTAATGGGTAAGAAGCGGCTGGTTATTTAGCTAGTTACATGGTGTGATTGTGGTGTTGGTGGCTCCCGGAAGGGGAGCGATTTGCCATCAGTAGCGTAGGTCGTGGGTTTCAATATGATGGAGACTCGGTACCCCCCAATTTTTCGATGGGTATGGGTATTTTCGCTTCACAAATCTCTACTTTGGTGGTTAGAAAAAAACCTCAAAAACTGGTGGTGAACAAAAGGTACCCCTAGTTTTATATGAGGTTTCTGTACAAAAGGTATAGTGGAACAACATCCAATCTGGATCCCAATCTCGGCTATCACGGTGCGGTGGAAAGATTCTGATGGTTCTGCCCGGGAAGTCTGGGGAAATACTTACACTGTAGTGTTGATTTTGTTGGTTCTTGGTTGCTTTCCCGTGGGTTGTGAGTGCTCAAAACCAGCCATTTTAGTGTGGAATTGGGGGGGGGGGTGCCGACTGCTTTCTGTTCCCAAGGTCGTACTTGTACAACGATAGGCTGGTCATGGGACATCACTCGCAGTATTTTCACAGATGTTTGTTGAAAATCTGGGCTGCGGAGGTAATGATTTACGGTGAGGATTTTACGCAGTGGACCGAAACTTCTTAAGTGGAGATGAGGATCATGATTGATGATAACTTGATGAGAGGAAACGCGTGAGGAAAGTTGTATACGGGAAGGAAGGTGTGAAGGGAGGAAAGGTGAGAAGGAAAGAAAAGCAAGTGGGGTGAAAAAAATTTCAGAGCTTGCGCGTCCTTTGACTAGTGCGTATGTGTGCCTCTGCGGCTATAGAGTTCGGGCATATCCCGCATCAAATGCGGCCATTAAACTACCATTTCCAACAATAGGAGAAAAATAGCTTTAATCTGACGGAAGTATGTCCGGAGGGGAATAGTGGCACCCAGGCCATTGGCTCTGTATATTGATACCTCTCATCGGTATAAATATCATGGTCCGGCACCCAGGTAGCAATGTACAAGAGGCATCAGACAATTATGATCCTCCTTCTACAAGTCATGCAGCTCTCAAAGTCAACTAGTCTTTAATTTCTCTTTAATCCCACATCTCACATACAAGGTTTCCCACGGATGTCATTAAACTTTGGCAACTAGGATTTAGTGTTGATATTTTAATTGTTTTATTTTCTATATAAAATTTTAATCATTTATTTTGGGTATAGAAAATTTATCCGGCGCTACTCAAAGAGAAAAAAAAAACCCCCCAAGAAGAGTCTGCCTGACCAAAAGAAACTAAACAAACACCCTACCATTACGCCTTAGAGTAGGAAAAACTAGTAGAAAAGGGGAAGGGCCAATATAATGATCCCGCAAACCGCTACAGACAAGCAAGGGAATCCCGAACCTGACAGTGAGAAAATTAAGCTATGCACGGTATGGGGGGCATGGGACAAATAACACGATTTATAGTAAAACCCAAGCCTGGACGAGTAAAAGTGAAATATGTTGCGAGGATAATGCGCAGGCAACGGTCAACCGGTCGAACTAGACTAGGGCAAAACTAAAAGGGTACTGGGGAGAATCAAAAACTTCATTCGCTCGTCATCTTCCCAAAACTAACTAACCAAACATAAGTCTATATAAGAAAAACTCTCTCAATCATTCTATTGTCTGCCACACCTATCAATCTGTCCTTCATGCGTAATCCCCTTCTGCCTGTCGATCTCCGTACTCTGAACAAAGGAAAGACATAACCAAAAACCATTCCATCTATCCTTCGTCTATCCTTCCGTCTAGAACAAATGAAACAACTAAAACTATTCTCCCGTCTATCCTTCCGTCTAGAACAAATGAAACAACTATCCGTTTCTGTGAACTCTAACAAAATAGAGATTATAGAAGAAGGAAATCTAACAGGGGCCAATGTTCACATGTGGGGGGGACCTGAAATCCTCATTTCGGCGGTTGGGGGTTCCAAGGGAACACGCTCTCAAATTGTTCGTGCATGATCGACTTGTCCGAGGGCCGGGGAAGGGAAAGATGGCATGTGGGAAAAAACAGGCGCAGAACCCGTCCTCTGGCTCAGCCTCCCTTCTGGACTGCCAAATACCAACAAGGGTTCTAGGGGTTCTCATGGTAAGGAACGGGTACTCAGTGCCCGATTGGCGACCACATCTGGGAATGAATCTACATTAGGCGCTCGGCAGTTTATCTTAGACAACCTTGAGTAGAGATCCTTTCCAATAGAGTACTCTGGTTCTGCAACTTCGTTCGTGATCCAGGGTTTCTTTTGACAATCCTCGGCGCTCGGTCGATCCTCCGGAGCTGGTTGCAGGATGTCACGGAGGAAGGAGACACATGGGAAACTGAGGCCAATGTCGTCAAGCGGGAGGGGTGAGGAGGATGCGGTCAGGGCGTACTTGAATACCTCCAAGGGGTCATTGAATAAGCGATTGCCGGTGAGCATCCTGTACAGGACACACCCAAGGGACCAGATGTCCACCCTGTTGGTTTTCGGTTTCGATGTGTCATGAACTTCGGGCGCCATGTAACCCTGTGTGCCAGTAGTGGTTTTCAGGTATGTGGAGGCGTTAGAGTGTGGGATGCGCTTTGAGGTACCAAAGTCACCGATTTTAACGCGGAGGACATGGGTCTGATCCTCGGGAAGGTAGAGGAATATGTTCTAGTGGGGGTTAGGTGTTGGTAACGAGGCTTTAGGAGAGGAAGAGCTCAGACCTCGGGCTTTAGATCCCGGTGCGTGATCCCTTCTCTATGCATTATTGCTAATCCGTGGAGTAGCTGCTTGATTACAACCTCCGTGTCACCTTCACTCCACCGATAACCATCCCCGAAGCTCTCCGACATATCCCCCATTGGGACATACTCCATAGCGATGTACGTGTAATCAGTGTCTTCATAGGCAGCGTTAAATTTGACGAACCATTCGTGCTGTCGGCATGTGAGACAAGACCTAACGTAAATTGGACGAGACCAATATTGGTAATGAAATGGTGCGAGTCCGGGAAACACTTACCCTTGCTAATGCCTCTAAATTCTTGATCTCAGCTTGATACCGCTTCCAAGTGAAGTTTGGGAAAGCTCGTGGTATCCTCTTCACAGCCCATAACTCCGGGGACCTCATGTCACGTGTCTGGACCTTCTCCAAGTACACAGTTCCACAGGCGCCAGTGCCGATTTTGTAATTCAACCTCCAAGCTAGTTGTTCTCTAACGGGGGCACGAGAGACTCCTGCAGCTTTAAGACTAGGCGGTGGGGCGTTGGACGGTGGGCTCGGGTGGTCTAGATGAGATGTTAGGCTCTGACTATCATCCGGGGGCGTGGGCGCCTACTTGAGAATTCCGAGTACTCGAGAGGGATCTGCATGGAGTAGCGTTTTCCACCTCGCTGAGGGGGTTTGTTGTTGCTGAACCCAATCATCGAGCTATACACTACCGGGCTTATTTCGCTTGACATGTTGGTTTTGTAGTTGAGGCGTGCGATAAATGGTATTATCTCAAATGATAAGAGAAACCCTACGATTCCTACCGCGATCAGAATAGCGGTATTGAGGATGTTGCTGTACTCGACGCCCAAGCTATGCACTGCTAGGACAAGTAGTAGTAAGGTGAGAGCTGCTATGCCCAATGCGATCCGCCGAGCAGTATTGGATCCGTAGCCGTACCAGGCGCTAGAGCTATGCACTACCGGGCTTATTTTTTTCGGCATATAGATTTTGTAATTGAGCATGATAAGCAATGCTAGGGTAATCGGTGAGGGAAGCGGTAAGATACCAAATACGAATAGCACAAGGAGGCGATCCCTATACTCGGCGCTCAAGCTATACGCTGCTGGGTCAACTTTGTCTTCCATAAATGGGTTTTGTTGTGGAATTTTTTTGCGGAAATCTTTCGTTCAGATATGCTACGGAAGACAAGCAAAGGTGGACACTCAAGTAATGAACAAGGGAATATTGTAGGATGAGGGTTGGGGGATAGCGGATGTCTGCCACGTTGAGATTGCGCCACAGGGAGCCCAACCGAGGCGGTTCGACTGGTGCGTCTCAAACAGGGAAGTGGACTTAGGAAATCGAACCGGAAAATAAACTAGGACACCAGAACAGTATCATACTCGTACAGGGTCTTGGGGATAAGTCTGTCGAAGCATTCCCTATTGGCTCCTGGGCCTTCTCGGCCACTCAGAGAACAGTATTTGCTCCAGCCACTGCGCCACAAGTTACAGACTTTTTTCCTTCACCACAAATTACCGTCTATTGCCTGCTAGCTGCTACATACACTCCTGTCCAAAAATTTCTCGTTGATCTCTGTGGGGCTAGAAATTGGGCTATCGAGCTTAGATTTAATTTTTCTTCTCTTTAATGAGTAGGAAGTGGCTGGTTATTTAGCTAGTTGCACCGTATGATTGTGGTGAATGTGGCTCCCGGGAGGGTAGTGATTTGTAATCAGTAGCATACGGTAGGTCGTGGGTTCCAAAATGGTGGAGACCCGGCACCCCCAATTTTTCACTAAAATTAAGTAATATGGATATTTTTCGCTTCATAAAAATCTCAACTTTGGTCGCTGAGAAGGGGATTTCTTTTTCTTTCTTTCAAAAACTGCTGTAGCCTTGAGAGTGATCTGCATGTTGACCTTCATATGTAATATCTATTAGTTAATGCTCATGCGCAATGCCAAAGAGAATTCTGGTGCACAAAAGGTACTGTGGGGCTGAAACTGAGCCTACTTACTTTTTTATTTCTTTCTAGATTGTTTCTTGTATCCATATTCCATATTTATAGCGGACAGTTTACATAGCTAGCTAGTTCGAGCTGTGGAGTGGGCGAGTGATTACTAAGGAGGGGCAAGGATCGTGGGTTGAAAGGAAGAGGAGAGGCAACGGAGACTCAGGGGGAGAACGTGAACACGGGAGCAACGATAGGTTCATAGGCGACGTGGATCTTGTGTTTGATCAATAGGTTTCTTCTTTTCTCTACGGGTTCCCTTATCATCGTCAACGATTTCTTTAACTCTACCCATTGTGCGAGCGGCGATTGCCCACATCGGTACTGTTTCGTTTCCTGATCGTGATATCATTTCCCCGTTTTCGTGCCTTGTATTTTCTTTGCTTTGGGGTTAGTATAACTCGCCGGAGAATACTATCGGCCCGGACCAAAGTCATCGTTTCAGTACTTCTAGTGTAATCCAAAAGGTAGAGTGCAACAACGTCCAATCTAGGTCCAAATCTCTCAGCCACCATGATGCAGTGGAAAAAACCTCATAATTTCTACCTGGAAAGTCTAGGTAAATGCTTAAACTATTGCATTAATTTTGTCAATTCTACACTGCTTTCGCGTGAGTTGTTAGTGCTCAAAATCACCCATTTTGGTGTAAGATGGAGGGGAAGGTGCCAACTGCTTTTTATCGCCAAGATCGTACAAGGGTAGGTTGGTCACGGGACATCACTCGCATTTTCATAGATGGTGGAAAAATGGCTTCAATGTGACGGAAGTATGTCCGGCGGGGAGTAGTGACACCTAGACCATTGGCCCTGTATATAGATACCTCTTAGGGGAATAAATACCATGGCCTGGTACCCAAGTAGCGATATACAAGAGGTATCGGGTATGTGTCTGATCCTCCTACGGGTCATGCGGCTCTCACGGTCAACTGGCCTTTAGTTCCTCTTTAACCCCTCATCTCACATACCAGGTTTCCGACAGATGTTATCAAATTTTCGTTACCGGGACCTAGTTTTGATTTAATGATTTTATTTTCTATAACTTTGTAATTATTTATTTGAGGTATAAAAAGCCTATCCAGCGCTAGTCAAAGGGGAAAAAACAATTCCAACAAGAGTGTGCCTGACCAAAAGAAACTAAAGGAACCCCCTGCCATCATGCCTTAGGGTAGGAAAAAAACTTGTACAACACAAGCAGGGTGAATACAATAATCCCATGAACCGTTACAGACAGGCAACAGGAGAATCCCGAACCCGACAGTGAGCAAATTGAGTTATGCGCAGTATGGGGGCACCGGAAAAAGAACAAGATTTATAGTAAAACCCACATATCCGGCAATGAATGCGCATTAGGTGCCTGGCAGCTTATCTTAGACAACCTTGAGTAGAGATCCTTTCCAATAGAGTACTCTGGTTCTGCAACTTCGTTCGTGATCCAGGATTTCTTTTGACAATCCTCGGCGCTCGGTCGATCCTCCGGAACTGGTTGCAGAATGTCACGGAGGAAGGAGACACAGGGGATACTGAGGCCAACGCTGTCAAGCGGGAGGGGTGAGAAGGATGGAGTCAGGGCGTACCTGAGGACCTCGAAGGAATCATTGAATAAGAGATTACCGGCTAACATCCTGTACAGGACACACCCAAGGGACCAGATGTCCAACCTGTTGGTTTTCGGTGTCGATGTGTCATGCACTTCGGGGGCCATGTAACCCTGTGTGCCAGTAGTGGTTTTCGGGTACGTGGAGGCGTTAGAGTGTGGGATACGTTTTGAGGTACCAAAGTCACCGATTTTAACGCGGAGGACATGGATCTGATTCTCTGGAAGGCAGAGGAATATGTTCTAATGACTATTAGGTTTTGGCAGTGGTAGTTTAGGACGAGGGACACAGACCTCGGGCTTCAGATCGCGATGTGTTATCCCTTCGTTATGCATCACTGCTAATCCGTGGAGCAGCTGCTTGATTACAACCTTTGTATCACTTTCGCTCCACCGGTAGCCGTCCGCGAAGCTCTGTGACGTGTCCCTCATAGGGGTGTACTCCATAGCAATGTACCTGTAGTGAGCGTCCTCAAAGGTAGAGTTGAATTTGACGAACCATTCGTGCTGACGAAAAGTTCAGATAAGACATGACTTAGATTGAAGCAGATGCTGGCCATGAAAGGATAAAAGTTCGGGCAAAACTTATTCTTGCTAATGCTTGTAAATTCTTGATCTTAGCTTGATACCGCTTGAAAGGAAGTTTGGCAGGGTCTGCGGTATCCTCTTCATAGCTCATAACTCAGGGGACTTCATTCCATGTAAGTGGACATTCTCCAGGAATACAGTTCCGTAGGCGCCTGTGCCGATTATGTAATCCAACCTCCAAGCTGGTGGCTCTCTAACAGGAGCACAATAGCCTCCTACTGTCTCTGGCTCGGGTGCTGGAGAGTTAGGCAGCAGCTGGCCCGGGTAGTATAGCGGAGATTGGTTTTAAACCTCATGGAAAAGTTTGGGATCCCGATAGTGGAAGCCGGGGGTATCAGGGGGTGCGGGCGTGGGGTGTCTGAAAGGGGGGAGAAAAGTGATGGAAGGCCGGCGGGGTGGGGGAGGGTCAGGGAGAGGAGGTCGGTGAGGAGCTCGGGGAGGAGGTGGGAGAGGAGGAAGTGAGAGCAGGTCTAAGAGCTCGGAGGAGGGCCTGGGATCGCTACCTCGCGAGGTTGTTGTGGGTTTTGAGAATTCAGCCTTGGCTGCTGGGTCTGCCAGCTGATCAGTGCTCACTTCCAGCTGCGGTAGCGAACGGGCACGATACTATTAAGAAGGTTATTACTGATACTGCCGTTCGTTCTAACTAGTCTAGTGATAGAAGAACTTGAACTAAGGTAATAGTCAGTAAGCCATTAGTTCACTTGGTAATGTCACTCTGGGAAGGCACAGGCGAACTAAAGAGGGCTTGACACACCTGTCATCATCAGACATCGCGATCCGGATACGGGCTGGCAAAACCTGAAGGGGATTGTTTCCGACAATTTGAAATTCAGGCCGAGGGTAGGGTAGCTAAGGGCTCGGTATAACTGGGTATTGTGATGGGCCTTGCGGCTCAAGCTGGATGACCAGAGGTGTGGGTATGGTTACACACGCACCCCGCTGTCCCGGATCTAGATAATCCGGATGCCTCGATGTCCCGTATGAATCTAAGTTCTGAATTTCTTCACACCAAAGCCCGACCAGTTGTTCCAGATCGCTCGCTGTGCCGGACAGATTCTTCGGACTTTAGCGGTCCGGGATAGCGGGTATGTGAGTGTGCGATTCGATACTAGGCGTATTATTGTGGGGTTAACTCAATCCAACCCATTCGGGCGGGGGAGAACCCTAACCTAATACAACACAACAAGCGCCGAGCAGAGCCTCAAGCTTTGGGTATGATATTATGTATGATATCATACAAGATATTTTCTTATTAGCAAGCGGTGTGGAAATAAAGCAAAAAATTACCTAGAACCGCATTAACTTATAGCTGACTGAACGACTGTCCACAGAGGAAAGACCCGATGCACGAATCAAGATCTACAGGGGTAAAGAGGGAGGGGCTCAACGAATATACCGAACAAAATCGCCACCTGAGGCTTACTCGCGGCAAGAATAATTCCTGAGACAACGGGCGCAACCACGGTCCCCGGCAAAATTCAACCATCGTGAGAACAACAATGACGATTACGATGGCAACCACAACTATAATGATTATTAATACTAAGCCCTGTATATTTGAGTCCCCCCCTCTCTCCAGGAGCAATGGATCTCCCAATTGAACTTTTCATTTTAACTATCGTTGAGCCATTGCCATGGTTGTCTGAGGTAGATTTATGGTTGCGCCCGTTGTCCCAGGACCTATTCTCGCCGCTAGTATCTGGGATAAAAATGTGTTCAATTGACACCTGTTGAGCCACTTTCAGCGCATTTGAGTAATGGCGCCCCACACCCGAGTGAAGGTCAGAATCGAGAGGTCGGAACTCAGCGATTATTTGAGAGGGAAGAAAACTCCCTTGAGACAAGAAGTTTGTGTCATTGGGTGCTCCTTGCTGATAGTATAATAATCCCAGTAGTAGAATGCTGTATTAGGAGCAGGGATGGGCGCAGGCAACGGGAAGCGCACATGGGTAAATTTATGGAGGAACACTGAAGTGTGGACAAGAGAACGTTCTAGGCTAGGGCATGAACGGATGTACCGTATTATCTCGTCAAATTGGGTATCTTGGGACTTGGGTTCTTATCACCACCCCATGAGCACCAGCCCCTAACAAGGCCTAGTATGATAGTCAACAAAATAGGGACAGGAAGATTGCGTTAACTCAGACTCACAAGGATTAACACAATCCTTCTGTTCCTTTTTTGTTCACTACTAGCCTTCATTAGGAGTCGTCATCCTGGTGTGATGATAAGAACCCCTGTCCCGAGATACCCAATTTAACGAGATAGTATGGTATACGGCATATGCGGAGACATAGGGCTGCACATGTACTAGCAGAGTTTTCACTACTTAAGGTGAGCCGTAGCAAGTAACTCCCATAGAGAATAAACACCAGAACCCCCTGTCAACATACGAGCACACGATCGTACCACCTCCCCTCCGGTGTTGCCTCGAGCATGGCCGTTAATACTTCTGTCTTCAGACCTCTAACTTTGATATATGCCCTCGGGCGTTGATATCTAATTCCGGCACATGAGTGGGTAGCCACTCCATAGCAGTAGAGATCTGATCATTGAAATTGCTCTCTCCATCGTGTAGATGAGCAGTGGTAATGTTAAGCATGTGGGTGAAAACTAAGCTTGAGGCTGCCATGAGAATTGTGAATCTTCAGCCAGGTAAAATTATTAGGAGGTATCATAAGCCAAATATTTTCCAGCACTAGCGGACTCGGTTTCTTGAGGCAGTTTTTAACACAAATTCACCATCAATGACTTTGAATACCCTTACTAGTTATAGGGTCCGGCAGGAAGATATGGAGTAGTTATTCAAGGATAACCAGCCAAATATATCCCTGCATGTTCCGGTTAATAGGTTTCCCCCCCTCTTATTTGTCCGTTAATAAAATTAACCGTATAGGGGGGATCCATGGCAACGCAACTCTCTCCTCGCGACCCCGCATTTTCAACACCACCCAAAGATATTCCTCAGCATCAAATATTAATTCCTACTATGCCTTCTACTATGTATTTACATTAAATTTTTATGCCTTCTTTTTGATTTTCATGATAGTGGGGTTAGTGGAGGAGTTCCGTTATCATGGCTAGAGTTTTTCCTGTTCGTTGATGTACAGTAAGGTTAATTTTGTTAAGGTACCATACCAACCTTGGTTCGGTTCGTGAGCCCAGCTAGGACACCAAAGACCACTTTAATTCCTACTGTACCGGGTATCAAGGGTAAGTCTGTCGAACCCCTCTGGTTGGCCCAGATTCCTCTCGACCACTCAGTGAATGGGATCCCCTCTAGCCACTCGGCGAGAGTTCGACAGACTTTTTTCCTTCACCAAAATTTAGCGTAGATTGGCCCAGTAGCTGCAGAAAAAAAACAAAAAAGAGGTTACACACATAGTAATTTCGACCAGTCGGACAATGTTCGACAGACATTTTGTTTTTAAACACTTTTTTCATTTCGCGGCTTATAGGCTACTCTAAAGCGTTGCCACTATCATTTCGACAGTCCTGCAACGGTAATGGGCACTACATCTGTCATACAAAGGACAACTTTCCATGCCGCACCCCCGCCACACTCCCATCTCGCCAACAAATACGCCACAATTACCAACCACCAACTTACTACCACCCATCGAGCTACATGCAAGCCCTGAGCCTATTCAGGTGAGTCTTTAGCGCCCACGGTCTCCGGCCTCTGCGAATCCTAAGCCGCTCCTGACCCCGGTCAACACTCAACGATATGGCCTATTTCCCATCCCAACATCCCCGCCAAAACAACCACCATTCCCCGCACGGGCACTGCTCCCTCTGGTATGATAGAACTCCCCTACCATCCCATTGCGCACTCCCAAAAGTGACTGATCCACAAACCGATACGCTCTGGGCATAAACAAACCCTCCGGCACTCTTGGTGCCCCGCCTCTTCTTCCTATAACTGTAACAATCCTATTGTTGAGCACGTATGCAACAGGCAACGACTGTCGTCTCCTGCGTAAGCGAGTCTCGCTTTTCTGCACCAAGGCGTAGGAATGTACTATCTCTTCAGATAGTCCGGAACTGGCTTGCTCGTCTTGGGTGGTTCGTAAGAGGTACTATCTCTTCAGATAGTAAGATGGGTGGATTGTCGTGCTTGATAGAACTATCACAATAGTCCTATGTTCGGGCAACCTGTCGAGACTATCACAATAGTCTCCAG
>Ga0307509_10001306_pt1 | contig 42240 bp, 49 predicted proteins | sample 10_EM_MG_FD_202245 | JGI IMG/M metagenome (GOLD analysis project Ga0307509, IMG submission 202245) | Populus trichocarpa ectomycorrhiza microbial communities from riparian zone in the Pacific Northwest, United States - 10_EM | ecosystem: Host-associated > Plants > Roots > Unclassified | place...
AGCGCTACCACCTAAGCATATTCAGGGATTGTCTTTTTCTTTCTCTTAATTCACCTCTTTTTTCAACTATTATGACTTTCATTCTTCTTGTTTTCTATTACTCCATGGTGTTGTCCCCATGTGGTGCTAGGGACGGGGCAGTCTTTTCTCACTTTTACACAAATCATACAACTAACTCAAACCTCCGAGTCACATCTAACTTAGCATAATTACCTTTTATAGAACTCTTATTATTATAAATACACTCTTTCTTTAACCTCACCATTTCGCTATGTGAACTCTGAACACACTAACTCCATAGCACGACTGTGGTTATCATTTGGGCTTATGGCTTGGGCTTATGGCTTGGGCGTATGGCTTGGGCGTATGGTTTGGGCGTATGGCTTGGGCGTATGGCTTGGGCGTGTGGTTTGGGCTTATGATTTCAGCGTATGGCTTGGGCTTATGATTTGGGCGTATGGTTTGGGCGTATGGCTTGGGCGTATGGCTTGGGCTTATGATTTGCGCATATGGCACCAGCGGATGAATAACGCTTATAAATAGGGCATATGATTTGAACCTCTGAATAGAGGGTATGAATTAGGCGTATGAATTAGGCGTATGGCCTGCTGAGACAATATACGTTACTAGTCTAGGCAACTCGGACATCCAATCGCTGTTGTGAATTATTCTGGTTCATATGGTATGAATCATTCCATGCAAATAAATCCCCGTATATAATTTGAGGTATCTGGTTTTTGATATATGCTCACACAATTACTCATTCATGTATCAAAAGAGGAAGGTTCGAGAGGGGAATATAAGAAAAAGCGGGACCCTGTGTGGGGAAAATTCATTGACGGGTGGCTGTCCGGGGCATTGAACAGGGCGGGGGCCTGGACGGGGGCAGCGGCAGGGGCTGAAAAAAAAAACACCCCGCCCCAGGCCATTGACCGGGGCGGGGCGGGGGGCCGCCGGTTTCGGGGCCCCGGAGGCCCCGTAACTAACACTAATACTCCTTCTACTGCTGTTGGCAAACCCCTCTCCTCATTCCACCCAAAGCCGGAGTTCTCTTTCAACCTCTTGAACATACAATAGTCTGTCTTGAGCTTTTTACTATTAACTATAATGATATTACAGATACATGGCAGTAGAAAACCTACCGAAGCATACTTTGTCTTGCATTGAGTAAGATCAAGCTTTGTTCCATAAACAGAGTTGGCTGCGATGCGAGCCTTCTGCCAGGCTTCCTTCTTGAAACCATTTTTCTCCACGCTTTCCTTCTTTGACTGTAATAGGGAGCTCAGCATAGCATGCACCATCTTGTCAATCCATTTTGTTTTGCGAGAGGCCATTGTTATCACTACCGAGAGAGTTTGTTTTGAACTTGGGAGATATGCGATCGTGAGGCTTTGTGGTTGCCATGTTGTGAAGAACACGTTACAAGTTTTAAAAAATTTTCAATCCTACAAAATGGTAGCGCACTGTCGCAATCCTGATCCTAAACCTTGTATTTCAACCTATAAGGAACGGCAAAACGCACCCTAAATAATTGGGAGAGGCGTTCCGAAATGATGGAGCTTTCAATATTTTTTCCCTCGGGTCTAAACCTCCGAAATTGTGCTCGGGGTTATGATACACCTTTCCACATATGATACTATGATACTATGTTGGGAACAAAATTTGTAAAAATCCACTGAGCTACCCACTGATACCACATCCAAAGAACCGGTTGGAGAAGGGGGAATTTTTCCAGCTATACTTGGGGCTCTAAGGTTGAGTATCATATACTTATCTCATGTGCTCTTTTAATGGCTAATATTACATATAGGTAGCTGGACAAATCTTCTTAGATGCTTATCTCAAACTGATTCTGATATTTATATACTTGTAGTTAAAATTTTAACTTTTAATTACCTCCTTTTTAACTGTACAATACCGGTACTGTATCCCCATAGTTCGGTTCAGCCAATAATGCCTCCTCATGTGCTCCAAAGAAAGTCCGGTCGCGTTGGCAAACATCATGGCATTACGAGTACTTCTTGCCCGTTACCTGCGCCATAGCTTAGCAGAACTGATGCACGCATCTTATTTGCCAAGAGAGCTTTGATTCGAAAGGATGACGACGCGCTTTGCTTGCGAGACTGGGATCAACGGTTTACTCCGGTGTGCTCAATCGCCATACCGTGCCCGGACTGTGGTCTGGTAAAATTGATCAAAAGGACCAGCGGCTCGGCAATGATGGTCCACTGAAACATGGTATGGTTTGTAGGGGTTGAATACTTCTGCATTTTTCCCGGTACTTGTGATTTGCCATCCATTTTTAAAGCCTCCGGGGTGCGATGTGCTCGAGTACCGTATGATACAAGTAAATAAGTGATTTGGCTATCGCATAATCGACGGCTTCGCGGGCATCTGGTTTCGCAGGAACTATAGTACCATAATCTAGGCTCAAGGTGATGTAACTCACGTTCCATACACTTGGCGTTGAGGCCTTTTCGCTTGCACGCAAGCTTGGTGGGGCTTGAATGTGTCTTGATCGTCAACACAAGCTTTCCGATGAACGCTCAGTTGCCTGAAAAGTATTTAGCGGGCGACCGCAGATGCAGCGTATGTTAGCGGAAGCGAAAGAGAAAATTAGCCTCAATAGTTGTCCTGTGTCTGGGATAGAGGAGAGGTTTTCGTGCTTCTCGTTTGTGCCGACGAAAGGAAATTGACCGGTTCTGGGCATAGTGTGAGTGTTTGGGGTTCGACGGGGGTTGCATGCTCAGAGAGAGACGGCCCGAAGGTAATTTGAGGTGACCCTATCTTTTGGCACAAGGGAGTGAGGAATGGGGGGGGGGGATCTTAGATCTATGATGCCCAACAGATCAAGGCGATAAGGAGGTTGTTGTCCCGGGCAGTTTTTCCTGGAACTGTATCATACTCGAGTACGAGTACATGTATCATACCGGCACACCACACTTTTCTATTGCTCGAGTATGATGCCGGTACAGGGATCAAGCATGAGGTTCCCTTGCGCTCTCTGTCTCCAAGTTATTGTACTCGAGTAGTCTACAAATACCGTATCCCACGACAGGAGTCATCTTCTACACTTCGAGTCGAGGAGTGTGGGATAAAAGGTGTGCGTGTGCTACTGGACAGATTGTGGGGTTTAGGGCAGCTGCTGGTGCTGACAAGCCACGTCCGGCCAATTGCAGGGGGTGAACCTCTCCAAGGGTTCCCCATCTGGGAGAAGCTCCAACAGTTCCGAAGTTATCCTCGGGCTATATTTTTTCTTTTCTTTCAGCTCCCCTATGTGTTGAGCCGCCTCTCCTTCACTCGCCCTAAACGGTCTAGAGCTCAAGTCACACCTCACTTTCCCTTGATCTTTGATGATTGTTTTTTCCCTTTCCCTATCCCTTTCCCTTTCCCTTTCCCTTTCCGTGCCCTCTGCTCCCTTTGCACTTCCGCGGCGCTCGCTCACCGGTTCATTACTTACAACGCCTCCCCCGCCCTTCACGAACCACAGCTCTCACCGATTGTGGTTACTTGACATCTGGCTCTTCTAGGGCTGGCTGCAATCACCATCACAGTCTTTAATGACTTCCAGTAGCCGCAACCCGAGCAAACCTCCTTCTCCTGAGCCGATACCCCTGCAGGACCTTTCACGGCCTCCCTGTGCCCAGCAATCGGATTCTAGCGGCATCGGTTTGAGTTCTGGCGTTGGGAGGTCGCGGTCCTTGTTACGGGGAACAACAAATTTGGGAGCTGAGATTGGAAGGAGGATTTCATTACATAGGCATGGGAGGAGCTATGATAGAGTGCCAAGGGATGGATTGCCGCCAAGACCGGAGGTTCCCGATTTACAGCTTCCACAATACGATGATGGGGAAAGGGAGATGCCAAACGTTGTTGAATTTGCGGAAGGATTTGTGGATGCTTCGGGGGGGCGAAGCGGTGGGAGGAGGGGTAGCTGGCTACCCCCTCGGAACTTGGAGCAAACAATATCGCCATGGGCAGTATCGGACGACGATGACCCTCTGCCAGTTCGTCGATATCACGGCGTCGACGATGATGACACCGCTAGACTGACAGACCCAAGCAATGTGCAACCGATAAGTGGATCTGATTTGAACGTTGGGCATAGGAGGCAGCAATCTAGTCGATCGATCAGGTTTGGGCCAGGACCGTCATTAGGCGATGATTTACTTTCCGCGGAAGAGGGTATGGGCCTAAGTGCAAGTAAAGGGAAGGGGGGGACGCGCCCAAGGTCTGGATCGGTCGCTGGCGGAATTCCATCTAGGTCTGGATCGCTATCGAAGAGCCGATCCTTATCACCTGGAACATCCCCGGTGAGGCGGGTTTCCGTCGCTGTCCAGAACATGTCGCAGCGAGTAGTTGGTCTTAGCAATGATCCCGAAGCTGTCACTCAAGCCCTACGTCGGAGGAGTTCTTCAAAATCACATGCTGGTGGACCAACCCGCCCTAATATACCTGTCATCCAAATCCACCCTCTTGATGACTTTGATGCTTCTGATGCTGAGGAGAAGCCCACCACTCCTCTTAGAAGACTAGCACCTGGCCCAGGCGAGGGCCCATGGCATGTCAATTCCAACCCGCTGAGGGGAAACACCTTGCGAATTTTTTCTCCGACCAACCGTCTGCGACTTTTCTTATGTGATGTCCTAGTTCACCCGTAAGCCACCTGTCTTAGACCGTAGCTTTAATACCTAGGCTGTAACTTACATAAACTTAGTGCTACCGAACCGTTAATTCTGCTTTTAATATTAATCCAAACCATTCTACTCACCATTGACGCTGCACCCAGTATTTATAATGATCCTCGAACTAAGCGTTGGGGAACTTCGAATATCGACTATGCTTTACTTGTGCTTTTTAGTATCTATACGTAAGAAATAACCCCTCATTTACCACCACGAAAGCTGTCTAATGTCATCAAGGGTTGAAATTATCGCTCGGTGCATTGTTTCGGGGGTGTTCCTGAATCCCCGGGCAGGAGATGACCCGAAAGGGAGGGGTGAGCTTCGCCGGCGAATAATAGAAAATACTCACAAGCTACTGTCCCCTAGAAGGAAGCCATCTATCAGAGCCCCATCGCCATCACGGCTTGAACAGCCTCCGTCTCTTCTCCGGTCACTCACAAGTAACTTACAACTCGCTGATAGCGCCATTCAGGTGGATGGTCAGTGCCAAGCTCGGCTTCGAATGGCACGGCGCGCGTTTCTACGCCACTCTTTCAATCGTTTGGATTTTGTTGCCGTCATTTCGTATTGGATTTCATTATGGCTATGTATAACTGGTGTAGAGGCGGAACGACATTTGTATGTCTTTCGGATGATGAGTTGTCTTCGTATTCTTAGGCTGTTGGGGATCACTAGTGGTACTTCTGTGATTCTAAGGAGTTTAAAGAAGGCTGCACCTCTGCTTGTCAACGTGGCATTGCTCATCGGGTTCTTCTGGCTTATATTTGCTATTATTGGTGTTCAGAGCTTCAAGAGTTCTTTCAGGAGAAGCTGTGTATGGGTTGACCCGGAGGGAGTTCAGGGAAACTTTACCCAAGAATTCCAATTTTGCGGGGGTCACCGAAATAGGCTCACCGGGTTAGAGGAACCTTACGTCTATGAGGATGGCACACCCGGGGCGATATTCCCGAAAGGATATATATGCCCTATCAATTCAGTCTGTGTTTCCAGTAACAATCCTTATGGAGGAACAGTTAGCTTTGACAACATTGCCCAGTCCTTGGAATTGGTTTTTGTAGTCATGACTGCGAACACCTTTTCAAATCTTCTCTACTATATGGCTGATAGCGACTACTTGACGTCCGCTCTATGTAAGTCCCTCAATAACCGGTATAAGTTACTGATTTGGGTGTGGTGCTGACTGTGTAATCCAGTCTTTGCTTGCGGGTATGATCATTTCTCACCTGTTTGACCATATGCTCACGCTAACCTTAAACCAGTGTTGTCATCTTGGCGTTTTGGCTGGCAAATTTAGTATGTTATTAGGAACCTTATCCGGTCGCTGATTGCGTTGCTAATATATCGAATCCATTAGTTAATCGCTGTCATTACATCATCCTTCCAGGTTATTCGTGAAGAGTCAAGGAAGAGTGCTTTTGCTGCTGAAGAAGAGTAAGGGACCCTCAGGTCGTTTTCTGTGTCGCCGCTAATGAGGATTGTCTAGCACCTCGTCCAAAGTAGATGAAGAAGAGTTTGTTCGAAAACCTAACCCCTTGAAAAGGGCATACGATCGGACTTTTTATGTATGGGTCACGGTCATCTCATTCGGTATCTTTGCCCAAGCTTTCCGTAGCTCAGACATGGGCCGCGGACGGGAAACCGTTATAGGTACGTCGATGGTTGGCCACAAAAGAGGAGATGCTAAATGTAGTGGAAGACCTCGTGGAACTTGGTGTCACCTTGGTGCTTGTGCTTGAGATTTTATTTAGGCTTATGGCAGATTGGCGCAACTTCCACAAGAAAACCCGGAATCTGGTTGATCTCGCCTTGGCTCTTATCACATGTATTATCCAAACCCCGTCTATTCATAAATCTGGGAGAATATACGACTGGCTCACGCTCTTTCAAATCCTTCGAGTATATCGTGTTGTTTGGGCCATCCCTGTCACTCGTAACCTTTTGGTGAGAAACGCATTGTCCGATTTTGTGATTGCAATTACTAATATAATGCCGTTTAGTCTAAAGTCATTGGTAATGTATCCGGTTTAACCAATTTGATCATGTTCGTGTTGCTCCTCACGTTTTTGTGCGCCATCTTTGCTGTCCAAATTGTTCGTGGAGACCTTCCGGAAGAGTACCAGGGTCACACTACTGCGGCCTCATTTCACACCATTTTCAACGCTTTCTTGGGCATGTATCAGATCTTCTCTAGCGAGGATTGGACGACGATCCTCTATATGGCTACTGATGTGCAGAGACCCTATAACGTTGGATGGATAACCGCGATATTCTTTATTGGGTGGTTCATCCTTGGGAACTGTGAGTTCGCATTGGCCTCTCTGAATTGGCATTTACTGATATACCCCCAAGTCATTGTATTGAACATGTTTATTGCTGTCGTCCAAGAGAATTTTGACGTTACAGAAGACGAGAAACGGATTTATCAGGTTAAGGCTTTCCTGCAAAACAAGGATTACTCAGCCCCGTCACAGGGAATATCACTATCAAGCATATTTGGATTTGGGAAACAGAAAACCAAAGAACCCCATTCCCGACAGGCTGCGTTTGAGATGTTAACAAAGCCAGCTGTTGTTGAGTCGTTCCTGGACGAAGGGGCGCAACAACCCCGTCAACCATTTACCAGAGCCCAGCCTCTGCATGCTGCTGCTGCTGCTGCTGAGGGCGCTCGCCGCACCGGAGAAGCAAAACAAAGGCCATGGGAGAGAATGAAGAATAGATTATTGGGTGTTTTAGGTGAAAAGGAGCCTAACCCATTCTACTCATTCACGTGTGGATTCCACCTTAGCCCGCCTTGTAGCACATGCTAATATACACTTAGCTCGTCACGATCTATTGCCGATCTGACCCCAACAGCCATGGCACAACAAGTAGTGACGGAGCAGGAACGGCGAAGGAAGGCCCAACGGGAATATTTGAAGAAATATCCCAGCTACAATGTCTCGTTGCATATCTTTAGGCCGTCTAATCCGATAAGACGTCTTTGCCAGAGGATGGTAGGGCCTAGTCGTGCTAATATTCGTTACGATGGATTGCAGCCTTACACGCCTTTCAGTTATGCATTCTCAATCTTGGTCTACTGTGCCATCGTTTCTATGGTCATCATCGCCTGCGTAACAACACCCCTATATCAGAAAGAATACTTCGAAAAGAATGGCAGCTCCTTAAGGAATTGGTTCACGTTCGCCGATGCTGGATTTGTTGCTCTCTTCACAATTGAGTCTCTCATAAAAATCATCGCCGACGGGTTGATATGGACGCCAAACGCATATCTTCGGGGATCCTGGGGTGTGATAGATTGTGTTGTGTTGATCACCCTCTGGATTAGTGTCATCACCTCCTTTAGAAATCAGGGCGAGATCTCACGAGCTGTTGGAGCATTCAAGGCGCTTCGCGCCCTACGATTACTAAACATCAGCGGCGCTGCCCAGAATACGTTTCATTCCGTCGTTGTCCTTGGTGGACGAAAGATCCTTTCCGCAGCATTTGTCTCACTTAGTTTGATCATCCCGTTCGCTATCTACGGAGTAAACCTATTTTCGGGATTGCTGGATACTTGTAATGACGACTCCGAGGAAATTGTCAATTTAACATCTTGCGTTCATGAATATTCTAGCACGCCTTACGATTGGGAGGTTTTGGCACCAAGGGCCGTGGACAATCCTTACTTCAATTTCGACAACTTTGGAAGCTCGCTGTTTATTCTCTTCCAGATTGTGTCCCAGGAAGGATGGACGGGCGTCATGTTCGACGCCCAAGCTATTGTCGGAAAAGGTATGATATTTCTGTTGATATAATGTTAACATCGCTAATCGCGGTCTCTAGGCAAACAACCTCAGCCATTTTCTTCACAGACCAACTCGATATTCTTTCTTGCGTTCAATTTGCTTGGTGCTGTCTTTGTCTTGGTAAGTACTGGTAGTGCCCTCTGAGCAAGTTTGGTCACTTATTAATATTGCTAGACATTGTTTGTCTCTGTGTTTATGAGAAACTACACGGAGCAAACGGGGGTTGCGTTCTTGACATCTGATCAGCGTTCCTGGCTAGAGCTTCGAAAACTCCTCCGCCAGATCAGGCCTTCGAGACGCCCTAAGGATAGTCCCGACTTGGACTGGAAGAGTTGGTGCTACAAGAGGGCCACCCACAAACACGGTTGGTGGCAAAGGACATACACAGTCGTATTAGTGTTGCATGCAATACTTCTATTACTGGAGTATCACCCCGCCCCCCCGGCTTTAGACCGTACGAGAGATTGGATCTTCTTAGGGTTCACCGGTATCTTTGTTGGAAACTTGGTTGTCCGAGTGATCGGTTTGACATGGTCCAATTTTCTAAAAAGCAGATGGGATATCTATGCAATTATCTCGGTCAATGGAACCTTTGTTACAACACTACTGCTCCTTGCTGGATACCAGGAGAGAACCTTCATCCAATTGCAGAAGCTTTTCCTTGTCTCTGTGAGTGCGGCCGTATAATCCTTTTCGCATCGTTATTTCTAAGTTCTAACCGATTGATAGATTGTGATGATGCTGATCCCGCGAAACGATGACCTCGATCATCTTTTCAAAACTGCCGCGTAAGTGATGACCCTTTATACTTGGCGAGAGAGTTCTAACAATCACCCGCAGAGCGAGTTTGACCGCTATTGGTAACTTGATGGCAACTTGGTTTGTGCTTTTTTTGGTCTATGCCATTGCGCTCACCCAAACCTTCGGCCTCACAAGGATTGGGCCCAACGGGAACGGGAACATGAATTTCAGAACAGTGCCTAAGGCGTTAATCTTGCTATTCAGGATGACCTGCGGGTAGGCCTCGGTTCCTTTCCTGTGTGATTGGTGGGCGACTAACCGAAATTAGCGAGGGATGGAATCAGATCATGAGCGACTTCGAAGTCACCCATCCTGATTGTGTTCATGGAAAAAATTTCTACCAGAGCGACTGTGGCAGCCAAGGATATGCACGTGCACTATTTGTATCATGGAACATCTTGAGCATGTATATCTTCGTGAGCATGGTATGCATGGTTTTCCAAACTACAGTAAAGCTATTATTGACCTGCACTAGTTTATCTCACTTATCTTCGAAAGCTTCAGTTACGTCTATCAGCGCTCCGGGGGTTCTTCAGTAGTTTCCAGGCCAGAAATAAGAAAGTTTAAACAAGCATGGCAACAGTTTGATCCCGACGGAACCGGATATATTTCGAAGGAGAACTTTCCGAGGCTGCTAGGGGTAAGTAGATTAAGCAAATTCCAAGCCCCGAGACCGGTAGCGTTGAGCACTAACGAACTGCCAAGACCCTGACCGGCATCTTTGCCATGAGAGTTTACGAAGAGCCGTTCACAGTGCCTGATATCTTAGATGATTGTAGAGTGGATCCCCAAAGCCATGGTAGCAGCGAAACTCGCGGGATCACAGAGGGTGTGGACCTGGATGCATTGAATAGGCGCATCGCAATGATCCCCATTCACAAGATCCGGAGGCAACGCCACACTTACACTCTATTTTACGAAGAGTGCCTGGTGTCGGCCAATAAAGAATATGGGGTGTCCTTCACATCTGTTTTGCTTATACTCGCACACTATAAAATTATTAACGATAATAAGAGCTTGAGGTATTACCTGTCCTTACGTGCAACAGTCATTCAAGTTTCTGATGCGTCCTAGATTGGAGGAATACCTTCGTCGCCGCTATCGATTGCAAAGAGTAGAAGAGCAGGTGCAGAGGAATATTGTTACAAACTTCTTCTTAACTCTGTAAGTATTGCCTAATATTGAACACGTGCCTCCGTGGGGCACTGCTAACCACTATGCAGATACTGGAATAAGAGGTTCAAAGATCGACGTAGGGCCCAATCCGGCGCGCCTCAGGTCCCTCAGATATTTGTCGACGACGCAAGTTCCAGCAGGTCAAGCGTCAGTCCAAACGTGCCACAGATATTGGTAGACGATGCGGAAGTGCCGCCAAACACCTGCTCTTCATCACCAGGTCCTAGCAAGGGACCAGTGACTCCAAAAAGGCAAGCGCTGCCCCCCTTAGACTTGAACTACCATGCGGGCAATAGCCAAACTCCTGAGATATTCGGGACCTCGAGTACGTCGCAGTTTGGTGATTCTGATCCCTTCGTGTCGCCTTTCTCTGGAGAAGAGTCTCCCTCTGTTCTACGACAGAGACCTGGAAGAGGAAGATCTGCAGACGGTTCTCCTTCTCTCTCACCAAACGAGAGCCCAAATATGAGCCCGAGCGGAAGTCCGGTGGGGAGCCCTCGACTGAGTCCTATCGCAACTACAAGCGGATGGATCAGTCGAGCAGGGAGTGTTTCGGCAAGTGGTGGATCACCATCAAGAAGTAGAGCGGATAGCGACGTCGTGCCCCAAAACGTTTTGCAGGTTCTGGGAAGTTCGGAATGGGGAGATCAGATCCGCTCATATATCGGGAGGTCTGGAGATCAGTCACCTACTCGTTCGAACCAGGGAGGCAGTGCAAGCCCTCGCTAAAAACGCAGGGACGTTACGGAATAGTTTGGCATGATAAGTGTATCATAGGGCATGAGTGGCGTTTGTGTGGTTCGTCCATAATGGGGAAAAAGGCTGCTGGGGAATCAATGCTTTCAGCGGTATATAAAGGGGAAAGGGAAGAAAAGAAAAACACCACAAAAAAAAGGGGAAATTGTCATAAAAGACAAATGGAGCAAGGTGACATGAAGTGGACTAGGGACCTGCGTTCTTTTGGGAGTTAACACCTGTAGAATCATAGAATGCAATGTCAAGCGAGGCAATCGATCCTTAATAAATAATCACAAGTAGATGGAAACGAATTAAAATCGGCAGCCAAGGTGTACGGTATAACCATGGGTGGCACCCAATATACAACACCCGTGACAGACGAGCCGTTTCATACCCATGCATTTTCTTCGTCCCCTGAGTTTACGATAACGGCCCTCGCTCCGTAACTTCAGTCACCTTTATAAGAGGTGTTGTTTTTCTTCTTAGTTCTGTTCTGACCTGTTCTGTTCCTCCGTCGTCATTCCTGTCCCAATCCCCCGTTCCCTACCTTCTCCGCTCAGGAGACGCTTGCCGGCCATAAGTTGTCGCGATATCGTAATCCCACCCCTTCGCTCATTTGTCGCCTATTATTCATTCGCCCATTACGCGGTTGTCTTGCCGTGATCTGCCGCCATCACCAATAAACCAACCAAGGGAAGGCAGCGCCTTCTCTTCGCTAAAACTATCAAAAATCATCAAAAATCGGCCTCGACAGTCCAACCAAAATCGAGATGCGCATCCCATCACTAACCTCCCTGTCCCCCAAGTCCGTCTACACGCGCTTCGGCAACCCCCGCCGAACGTCCTCCACGAGCTCCGCTTCTACTACCGCTTCTAGCGCAAGCGCAAATGGAAGCAAGCCCACGCTGTATGGAAGGCCCAGTGGGTTGAGCCTTTATGAGTTATTGCGCTCCGGTAGTGGAGGGGGGGCGGGGAGGGCTGCATTGTCATCGGCTGGACATTGGTCTGATGAGGTACAGCGAAGGCGGGAGGAGGAGGAGGAGGAGGAGGAGGAGGAGGAGGAGGGGTTGAGTGTGCTGGAGCCGAGGCCTAGGCACTGTGTGGGCCTGTTTGAGGTTTTGGAGCTGTAGGATGGCTGGGAGGCGAGGAGTCTTTACTTTTACTTTATTTATTTATTTGAGGCTTGGGGTTATTATATGTATGATGTAGGAAGGCTATAGATTATACTGGTTGAACCGCAGAGCGGGTTGGTTAGGTGAAGTTTGGAAAGGAAAGAAAGAGAAGGATTTCTTTTTCTACATTTCCTCCTTCCCAGATTCCAAGTGTAATTATTAGGTGTACCCTATCATTCTATACCGGTATGCTTGAATACCGTGCCGTGACGGAGGTTTCATGCTCCTTTGCATCGGTGATTTCCATTTTCTCCCAAAATGGTACTCGTTACAGGCAAGAAGTATTCGAAAACAGGGATAAGGCAGGGATTCGCGAAATATATGGTAAAAAATCCGTGCGTGTCTGAGCGCCCATATAAACTCGCGGTTCGTATTTTCTTAACCTTATTTTCATTCTTTCCACACTAATCAACTAAATGACACTAAGTGCGTCCGGGGACACTGTCCCCCGGTCTGACCCCCCTAAAAGAAATTTTTTCCACCACTCCGCCTTGCGCCTACCGTCATGGTCCCCTCGCCCCATTTTAACAAAAGAAACTCCCCCTCCCAATTCCTCTCTCCTCAACAATTTGTGTCCGTCAATAAACGAAACCCACCCCGTCCCCTCTGGGCCCAGTGGTCGTGTACGTTATGAAGTCCTTCAACAAACGAAACCCATTCCTGCGTCTCCACGCCCCATGGTCGTGTACCTTAAAGTAAATAAATCCCACTCTACAAATGAAACCCATACCTGTCCCCTCGACCCTATGGTCGTGTACGTTATGAAATCCTTCGACAAAAGAAACCCATTCCTGCGCCTCCGCGCCCCATGGTCGTGTACAAAAGGAAAATTACAACTGCTGGTCATTACGCCCACCAGCTACCGGGCGACCGCCGCTCCTCTTCTCCCCCCCCGGCTCTGGCACCTGGTTTGTGTGTCTTGGCATGGTTTTCCCTCTCTCTTTTGGTGTTTTCGAAGGTTTTTGGGCATAGTTGGCATTGGATGTACCACCTCCCGTTGCGCCACACCCTGTCTTGTGCGACTGGTTGCGAGGTTGGAAGGTTGATTGAGGCCCCCGCAGTCTGGATCCTATATTTCGCCCTGTCCGCGGTTTTTCCGGCTTGGTCTTTAAGGCCGTCCGGCCATTCTTCGATCCACCCAACTAGTTCTTTAACCGTTTTGTTGCTGTGGAGGTTCAGTTTAGTGGGTTTAACTATCCCACAATAGGACATTAGGTGAGCTGGTGTGATTGTGTCCCTTCCGCAAGGGCATTTTCTCCTGTCTCCCGTTGTTGTTTGGTATGGCCATCCGCATGTAGCTCGGATGTACAGTATGTTTCTGAAGGAGGTTCGCGTCATGTTGCGCAGGTGTCCATATTTCGCTCTTGGTTTGCCTTTATATCGGATGTCTTCATGGTCTATTCGCTCTTGCCATTCTCGTGTCATGTAGGCCCTTATGTCGCTCATGCCTCCTCCTTTTGCTATGATCGTGGGGAGGTTTGATGTTTCCAGCCATGTGTTGGACATTCGGGAGTGTCGGTTTAGCGTGTGGGCTCTGAGCGCGAGCCTGTCTTGTCTCTGCTTCACATACAGGTCTAGCGGGGGTATGCCCAGTTCCGTATCGATGGCCAGGGTGGGTGTCTTGGTTTCCAGCTTGAAGGCGTTCCTTATGGCTCCGTGTAGGACCTTGGCCGCCTCTTTTATGTGGGTCTTTTTTGACCAAACTTCGATTCCGTAGGTTAGCTGTGGTATTATGATCCCCTTGATTAGCCTTTGGGTACACCAAGCGTTCAGTCCCCCTATTTGGTATCGGGATGTGAGGGCGCCGATGGCCTTGCCTGTCCTGGCCGCTTTGTTGGTCCACGTCTTAATGTGGTGGGCCCAGTTCCAGTTTTCGGTGATGAAGTATCCCAGCCACCTAAGTTCCTCTTTCTGTGGGATAAAGGTTCCGTCCATCATGGGTGCTAGGTGATCCCTTTTTCTGGTTCGGATGTGGATTCCTTCGCTTTTGAGTTTGGAGAACCGGTAGTTGCTCTCCTGTGCCTTCGCACATAGCCGGTTGATGGTGTCCTGGTGTTCCGTTTGTCCCTTGGCCTTGGATGTATATGCTGTGGCTGTTAGGATATCGTCGACGTAGGCCAGGATGATCGTGTCCTCGTTGGTCTTGAGCGAAACTGTGTGTTTGACGCTTATTAGGAAAAGCATGGGGGATAATGGTGACCCTTGAGGGGTGCCCTTGTCCGTCTTGAAGGGTTTCGAGGTCCTTCCGTTGAACCGGTATACCGTTTGGCGGTGGTGCCCCCAAGCTCTTATCCAGTTCCCTAGATGCTCGTCTTTTTCTCCTATCGTGTTGCAGGTCTTCTCCAGGTTTAGGTTGTCGAAACCCCCTTCAATATCCAGGGCCGTGATGCATACGTTTCGGTCTTTGTTGCTTTCGATAAACGTATCTAGAGCCTGTATGGCGTCAGTGGTGCCATAGTTTTTCCTTCCCCCGTACATATTGTCTGGGAGGAGGCCGAGGCCGGTCAGCTTGTTTGTTATTATCCTTTCCATCGTCTTCGCCAGGATCGACTGTAATTGTATTGGCCTCCAGCTCTTTGCCATCGTGTAGGAGGGTTTGTTCGCCTTGGGTATAAGGATCGTGGAACTTGTTTTCCAGGAATTGGGCATGCCTTCCTTGTATACTTGGTTTATAACTTTCCTAAAAAGGTCGGGCTTGAGTTTCCACAGCATCCTTAATGTTCTCGTGGGGATCTGATCTGGTCCTGTTGCTGCGCCGTTCGGGGAGGCCTTGAGCGCCCTCTGGATTTCGCCATCTTCAATCATCGTGCTGGTGGGGTTTAGCGCCGTTGGTATGTCTCTCCGGTGTTCTCCGCCGTATAGGGAGTCTTGGAGTTCCCTCGCTATATGGCCGTGCTCTGCTGCTAGGGTGCCGTCGGGTCTTTGTAGGGCTGGGATGGGGTGTTTTGTGGTTCTTATTTTTACTGTCCTGAAACATTCTGGGTCTGTCTCCTCCTGTAGGGCTTTTTCGTTAGCTGTCAGCTTTGCCCCAAAGATGGCTTTCCTGAATTCTCTCCTGGCTTCCACCAACTCTCTGCCTCTCGTTCCCTTTTTTACCACTTCCAGAAGTTTTCTCCTCATTTGCGCGAGGTCTTTATTCCAGAACGCCTTCGCTCTTCCGGAGGCCCTCGGGGTGTGTCTGAGCATGATGTTTGTGAGTTTTCCTTGGAGCGTTGAGGGGTCTTCATCTTCTCCCAAGAGGTGGATTTCGGTTTCGATTTTTCCCCAGTCCGCCTTGTCGTACCTCAGTGGACTTTCTGCTGTGCTTCTCCATACCAGCCTTGTTTTTATTTCCAGTGCCTTATGTTCGGTGGAGGCAATAGTTCTGTGTTTTACCCTGACCCCGCAGGAAGGGTTTGCAATAACGAGATCGATAGTGGAGCTTGTGTGGTTCGGGTTTGGTGGGACGTATGACACTCCGTGTGCGTTGACCACACTGAGGTCTGGTCTTGTGTCCACCCACCTTCTCAAAATGCGTCCTTGGGTATTCAGCCGGCCTGCCGACCAAGATTCATGTATGGCGTTCAGGTCTCCAATAACTATGTTTTGGGTTCCTTTATGCCAGTTGTTATCTGGGTCCCAGGTTTTTGATGTAGGTCTCTGGTAGCCTATCGTGATTTCAGTGCCGTAGGTGTGCAAGGTGACGTAAGAAGCAGATATACGCTCCATTACAAACATGTTCACGTATTCATTTTTAATATATGTGGCGCAGCCTAATTTCTCCGCTGTTGTGCTGGCGTAGCATGTGAATCCTTTAATTTCCATCCAGTCTCCGTTTTCCAGCGGACACTCGGCAAGCGAAATAATCTTGGGTTTAAGTTTCAGGGAGGACTTAAGTAACTCGGTGACCACGTTCATCGACCCGCCGACGTTGTGGTAAATAATATCAGTGGTCGCCATAATTATTTATGGGGGGTGGGGTTGGCCGGCCCTGCCGGTGCTTTGCCTTTCTCTGCCGTAGTAGGGCTGCGGGCCCTGGTCCTCGTGGGGCAGTGTCTATCCCCTGTGAAGTGCGATGTCTCGTCGCAGTTTACACATCTCCTGATGGTGTGCGAGCACGGTTTTCCTTTTCCTGCCGTGCAGTATAGGGAGCCGCACATGTGGTCCTTGGTGTGATGTTGGCCTCCACAGTATTTGCAGATTGAAGGCATTCTGCAGTGGGCCCCATGGTGTCCATATTGCAGGCACCTTTCGCAGTGGGTTGAGGCGTCTTTGCGGATGTATTTTCTGAAAGTACACCTTTGCCCGTAGACTGCCATAGATGGGTAGGGCTTTTTGAGTTCGCTCGAGAGCCAATCGTTTGCTTCTACCGCTACGATGATGGAGGATTTGTCTTTGTTTTCCGCCTCCAAGGCTGATACCGATTTGATCCACTTGGGTCTGTCCATGAGTCTGAGCTCTGGGTTGAAGGCCGTGAGTTCATTTTCCAGCTCGGCCCATGCCGGGGCATCTATGTTCCATTCTTCGGGTGTCCATTTTCTGCTTCCGGAGGTTGCTAGGGGAATGCTGTTTATTACAATGTTCGCCGTGGGGGTGTCCAGGCCGATGTTAAACCCGAAGATGCCGATATCGTTGAGGGCTTTTGTCATGCCCCTAATGTTTTCCAGGGCGGGTTCCGCCGGTAGGTTTCCGACCGTGGTGAGCACCAAGTCGTCGTTCCTATTGTACTCCGCGAAAGCGAACTTAGTGGTGTTTGATGCGCTGTTGATAGCGTCCCTGATCTTTGCCGGTGTGCAATCGCTCGCCCCTACCCTTCTGCCTTTTTCCACTGACTTGACTAGCAACCTGCGTTGCCTGGCGTCCGGGGTCGATGGGGCTGAGGGGGCGCTCTTCCTTCCCACCCCCGGCGCTGGGGACGCGCTTTTCCTCCTGGTCTGTACCAGTTTAAAGCCGTCCGTGTTAATGCCGGCCGCTGCGATGGCGGACCAGGCTTCCTTCTTCTTCTCCTTGACCTCCTCCTTATCTTTCTTTGGGGAAGGGGCAGTGGTGGGGTTCCGGGCTGGAACTAGGGTTGGCTTTTGGGCAGGGGGTCTGGGGTTTTGGGCACGGGGAGGGGGGTTGTCTGGTCTGGGGGGTTGCGGGTTTCTGGCCCTGGTGATGGAGGCGATAATGCGTGTTTCCATTTCCATCATCTTTTTTTCCATGCTGTCTTCAAGGACCGCCATGTAGTTGATGAGGTCCTTGCGGGTGGCCGCACCGTTGAGGAAGTCCTCGGATAGTCCGGTGTTCTCGGGGGTGGCTCCTTCTTTGTCTAGGAGTTGGCACAGGTCTATTGTCACTTGTTCCTCCTGGGGGGCTGTTTGGATGCTGCTGCCAACTTCCGAGAAGGTGTCGGGGATTTCTTTGGGTGACCAGATTCTGGCCAGGGGGGAGGAGAAGCGTACGCTTCGGGTCGCTTTCTTTCCTCCTGTTGAGGAGGCGGTACTTGACCATGAGGACGCGAATCTGGTTGGAGATGGGAGTGGTTCTGGCGACGTCGGGTATGGTAGCGACGGGTCGGAGAATGGGGTGCAAACGGACGACGGGAAGGGTGTTGAGTGCGCGTGTTGGCTGTCTCCGAGCCCTGTTTTTTCGGTGTTTTGTCCGTTTCCCATGTCCATGGGCAGCTCTGGAATGGGTGATTCCGGTACGAAGGGGATCAATTCTTGGGAGGTGGAGGCGGGGGTGTTTTCCATAACTGTGTCTCCAGCTGGTTGTGAGTCTGGTATTTGTACGGTGTTTCGGGTTTCTGCGGAGGGTTGGTACGAAGAGGCCATTGCCGCGAGTTCCGCTAGGGCCTGTGCGTCAACCGTGTTCACCCTCTCGTCTCCGAAGATAGAGGCCAGGGCTGTTTGGAAGCCCATGGGGCGGGGTGCTGGTGCGATGACGGGGACTTCTGGGCCGGTTTTTGAATCTAGGTGTACAAAGCACCTAGTTGTACAACCCAGTTCCAGCCGGACGTCGGGGAATTTGGTCCCGGGGAGAACGGTGCGAGCAAGGATGTTGATGCCTTTGTTTGGGCACTCGGAGGCGTGGAGGATGTCGGATCCGGTGGGGAGGCAGCCTCTAAGGGTTATGCCAAAGGGTGATCCTGGGTTGAGGATACGAGGTGAGGCTGGGCCAGGGGCGGGTGAAGGTGATTTCTGAGCCCTGGGTTGCCCCTGGACTCTCTTAACAGGAGAGGTAGACATGGCGAGGAGGAAACAGTCAGTTACTATGGTTTGCAATTGTTTCCTGGTGTGTTTGGAAGCCTTAGGATAAGCGAGCCTAATTGGCTGCCACACCTAAGGGGGGAGGGTGGTGAGAAAAGCGAGGAGTAGTAAAATTCAGGAAAATTCTGGTTTTACCGGAGGGAATGGTGTGTTGGCAGTGCCAAAATGTGATATGTGAGGAAAAGGTATACGGTGTGTGTCAGGGTGAAAAAATTTTCGCGTGGTTGTAACGGATAATTTCGAAGAAGTTCGTATTTTCGAATACTTCTTGCCTGGGACAAGTACTGTAGTAGTTGTTCCGGACCAATGAATGGCGTGCGACATGGATTGAGAATCTCCGAGTGAGATGTTGTGAACAAGCATGTTTCAATAACATTCTTGTTGAAATTGCGCACAGGTGTGCTCTCGGGGATATTAATAACCCGGATACCCTAAAACGCTGGTAAGCATGAGACATCAACGGAGCAGGAGAATTATCCAAGACCTAAGGCGATAGATTGGCTTGCAATGTCTTAATTACTCAGGAACTAGTTTTTCGAGAAGCAATGAGTCTCCTTGTCAAAGGCACCTTTCTGGTGACTTTTGGTTGCACCGTCCCTGGTATCTGGGTTTTTAATCTCACCAGGAGCACACCGATTGACAGCAAATGGGGAAATTGTGTTGTAAGAGAATATGTGCTGCGTTCGATGAAGTATGCATTGGAGACGTACGGGGCCAATACCGGTAGCTTATTTTTATTCTCGGGATGATAACGGGCGTATTTGTGGAAACCTCCCCCCCCTTTTTCCTCTTTTCGCTGTAGAGGAAGGACGAGGAAGAGGAAACGTTGCCGACATCGCCCAGGAGGGTCTTGGCGAAGGCCGGAGTACACTTGTCATATCTTCAGCTAGCGCAGAGCCTCAATACAATAGCTTTGTTAGGACTTACATGTAGCTCTCTGTACTAGTACTGTAGCTTACCTTTCCTTCGCTCTTGCTCCAAGTCTCGACCGACTTTAGTAAATTACAGCATCCGTACCCTCCTCACGAATTCCCATACTTCTTCCTTCGTTCATCCATCTCCTGATACTCGCCGCTGCCGACCTTACCCTTCTCGCTTTCGTCAAGGGCGCCATCACATTGGTTCTCTGCCACTTCGAACGTGCCAGCACTCGTACAAAGAGTCTGCCCTTCAACTGCATCCTCCGCTTGTCTCCACCTTTCACCCCCACCTTCCATCCTTGCGCAATACCAACCACCACCACTACTTTTACTAACCACACACCTGCAACTATCGCACCCCTTCCTTTAAAATCATTCCTCGTGGCAGCGTTCAACTATAACTCCAAGATGCTGCAATCGCAGCAGCAGCAGCTCTTTCAAAACCATCAGCACTTTCAACCACATGACCAGAGCAATTGGCATCATGCGGCCCAGCAGCAGGCTCAGCAGCAGCAGCAGCACCAGCAACAACAGCAACAACCGCAGTTTGGCATGCCTGGTAGGCCTATGTTGACACCTTCGCAGCCTTCTCCCGCCCCGAATCCGCAGTTGGCCCTGATGGGTGTTAGAGCTGGGACCGAGGAAGATCCTAAGGTTTACGGATGGATTCTTGAGTTGATGCAGGGCACTAATAGAGAGACCGCTTTGTTGGAGTTGAGCAAGAAGAGGGAGCAGGTGGACGATCTTGCGCTGATTCTATGGCACTCTGTTGGTATGATCTGGCTTTATATCTATGTCTGGGACGGGTTAGGATCCATAAGGGCCGGGATTTACTGATTGCGGCGTATGTGTCATAGGTGTTATGACAGCCTTGTTGCAAGAGATCATCTCCGTGTATCCGCTGCTCATGCCATCTAGTCTTACCGCCGCTGCCTCCAATCGGGTGTGCAACGCTTTAGCTTTGCTTCAGTGTGTTGCGTCGCACAATGATACCAGAGGCCTCTTCTTGAACGGTCTGTACAGCTTGTCGAGGTTGGAGGGCGAGATGATTTGCTAAACTAAGGCTCTGTAGCCCATATACCACTTTTTCTGTACCCATTCTTAAACACTACGTCCAAGTCCAGGCCATTTGAGTATTTGCGTCTCACCTCCCTGGGTGTTATCGGGGCCCTCGTCAAAAATGATTCCTCCGATGTTATCAATTTTCTCTTGTCTACTGAGATTATCCCCTTGTGTCTTCGCATCATGGAGACTGGATCTGAACTCTCCAAGACGGTTGCAATATTCATTGTTCAGAAGATTCTCCTGGACGACATGGGACTAGCATACATCTGTCAAACTTACGAGCGCTTCTATGCTGTCGGGACTGTTTTGAGCAATATGGTTACTCAGCTCGTGGACCAGCAGACGGTTAGGCTACTCAAGCACGTGGTTAGGTGCTTTCTTCGGTATGTCTTTTTTGTCCGTTCAAGTAGTAAGCAGGATTTCTTGGCCCTCTACACAAAGTACTAATCCCTCGTCGGTTTGCTCAAAAAAATAGCTTGAGCGATAACCCTCGTGCTCGCGAAGCTCTCAGACAGTGCCTCCCAGAGCCTTTGCGTGATGCAACGTTTTCCTCAGTTCTTCGTGACGACGCAGCAACTAAGAGGTGTCTTGCCCAACTCCTAATCAACCTTTCGGATTGTGTCGTTGAATAAGACGACTAGCTGGCTACCCGCACACCCCTTGTCCATCATACGAACTTTCAACCAACCCATAAAGAGCGACACCAATAAACGATAAAGGCACATGTACGAATAATGAAGTGCAGAAAAAAATTAAAAAAATCAGAAAACTCGATATTGTTATAAAAAGGTTAATATCGGAGGGATACGATACCTTTGGGAGGGGAAACGAACCCGAGTTTTGAAATAACGACGGCGATTATGACGGCTAGGATTTGTAAACCAAAATTTGTGCCCTATTTTCCTTCTTTTGACTGCTTTTATTCTTTTCGCATTGTTACTTTGCCCTTACGCCTGTTACTTTCTTGGCTTGTGTATCTTCCCCCATCGTCCCAAACCCAAACCTTCAAAAAAAAAGTCTTTAATATTGTTGCTCATCCATTCTTAGTATTTCTTGGGCTGGGGAGCACAATAATTCTTCTTTTCTTTATGTTAAGTTTCTCTTTACTTCTGACTTTAACTTGATTCTTTCATCCCTGTTCCATCACTTCACTTTCTTCTCATCTTTACAGGTCTGGTCGGGTCTGGTTCGGATTTTTCTTTTCTTCTTTCTCCACTGGTGGATAAGGTGAATTGGAGCACGGATAGGTGGACGGTTGACCGCATGGCTGATTATTATTAGTACATTGTGACACATAGTAAGTTTGTACATAGTCTCTTTTTTTTTTCTCTCCAAAAAAAAGAAAAGCGCATGGTGGTGGTTGGTAGTTAGACTGGGGGTCATGGAGGAAGGGAGGCGGAAATAGGTGTGAAGGAGAAAGGTGTATTTTTATCTTTTGCTGAGTAGTAATTTTAAAGTTTGTGATGTGATGTTCGTGGTTGTTAGTTGGTGGGTTCGATGGTGGGGATGTGATAATTGGGCCTTTTGCTCTCACTTTTATCATAAGTTCCTCTGATAATAAAATGATAGCGGGTTCGGGTAGGTACAATATCCCACGATTACGACTTGAAAGCTAGTCCTAACTCTTCCGCGCACAGTATCATACTGCACAGAAGTCCACGAAACTTAACGTCTCCTACTAGACCCTACCCCCACACACAACTCCCCTTTCCATTTACCAGCCTACCCAAGCCCCTCGGACTTGGAAATTGAAACGTTTGATTTAAGCTTAAAGTTTGCCCTTCATGGCAACTGAAGTCCCGGTCTCGGGGGGGGGGGTCAAAAGCTTGTTTCTTTGTGCAATCCATATTACTAGCGAATGATAGTGCTAATAACATAAGTTAGTCTGTGTGAGAAATGGGTAGCTATATTAGGTAGGTAGGTATTATAATATCATAGGTTTTCTTTTTTCCTTCAAGCTTTCGTAGCCTATCCTATCCTAGCGCACCGGGGGAGTCCCGCAGCCAGCCCGAGGGGTATATAAAGCCTCCTGGATGAGTATGGTATTAAGGGTACTGAGCGCGGTAGTGGTGCATGGTATTATTATTCATAGAATTAGAATACGCACTGTTAGGTTACGCCGCACAACCTTGCAAGATATAACTCGCGATCCAAGCTCAGATTTGGGGGGGGGCGATGTGCCCTAGCTTTTGAGCTCTGTCCGGCGTGGACGAACAAAGTGCTGCGCGCGGGGTGGTTTCAGAAGGGGTTCCCTGTAGGGACCTGGAGAGAGGGGGAGGCCTTGGTTAATGAGATGGATTGGGGGGGGGTTGCGGTAGATTATTGGGGGATGTTTCTCGGGCTGAGCGTAAGTCCAAGAAGTAATATATGATAGCTTCATTGGAAGTTCAAGAAACTAACCATCCCAATACACAGCCCGAAGGGGAAACCTCTACTTGCCCGAACAAGGTCACGAACCTCACAACCTACCAATGGTAATAGTGGCACACTTACCGTCAACCTGCCGGTCCTCTACTAGTGGACTGAAAACCACTACCACCACTGTCCAGATCGGTATCCAAACCAACTAATCTGCTAATACCGGTAGCTCACCCACCCACCCCAAACGCCAGCTACACCATTCAGACCATCCAAGTTAAGCCAACCAATCCGATCCAAACCAGCAACCTCCCTTCCCCCCGCACTGAACTCCCGCCCCATAAGCTAGGCACTGAACAAAACTTCCTAATACTCAATATGCTTAGCACACAACATAGTGCTCGGCACCCCTGCCAATCCGATCCACCCCATCCAACCCGCCCATCCATCCGCCCTTAATCCAACTCAGAACAAAAGCAAAACCAGAGAGCCTGACAGTCCCGAATCACCAGCTGTGCACAATTTCGACACATGCCCAGCCCTCACCCCCCACCAAAACAAACACACCCGTAGTGCCAGAGTCACATACCACCCACACTGGCGTGATGCGCCAATAAAACAACTATGGCCGTGCACAGTGAAATACCAGTGTATACACTACCGAGTGACATGATATGATCCGTGACATGTGCGCTTCACTTGGGTTGGAAATATCGCACGCACAAGAAGAGATTCGTATTGCAATTAAGTATAAGGAACACCGGAAGAGAGATAATAAAGGAGAAAGACTAAGGTAACAGACAAGGGAGCAAACAATACGGTACTAGGTAACCCCAGTAAAGGTAGCATAGAACAGGTACACGTCCCAGGCATATTGAACCTGAACGTTTGAGTCCGAATTTAGTACGGGGGTCACAGATGTGCACAGACAATCAGACAATCCACCATACAAATATTTACCCCCCGTATTCGGGTTCAATATGCCTGGGACGTGTACTATGAGTTTTGTGACCAATACGTGATCACTTTTTCAACAACTTGACCTCTTCAGCCTCACGTTCCTCGGCAGTACCATAAACCATCACCCACCGTACTCGAGTTTCAGCTCGTGACATACAGCACACACACATGGCACGACAACTCTGCCCCCCTTGCTAGTGGACACCGGATAGATAGCGAGGGTAAATATATTGGATTAACTAGTCACTTCGCTAGGGCGCGTACCCATCCATTCATCAACAGCGCACCTCCGAGTCATATTTGTGCAAAAGTGCTCGAGTAGGGTACGAGTACAATGCATCTATGCATCTTCGTTTGCGACCAACCAATAAGGCTCGAGGACCATCGACGTATTTGAAAATAAAATATGGCAAGACAAAAACATAATGATCATGCATTTCGCACAAAAACGACAGGGCCCGATCACAAAGGGGAAAGTGCGCAGAGTTCGTACACGGGTAGGGCGTGTTATGCACTTACGCGAATCACCTTCAGCCGAGGTTTATTTATGCTCTTTTCACAAGGGATGGTCACCAAAATAGGATCAAGAGCATGATGTTTGTTTTGTAGTATTTAGTGTTGGTAAAAAGGTGAAATTGAATGATAAATGGGAATCAAGAATATGGCCCATAAAATATGAAGCAAGAAAAAAAGTAGGAGTCGTAACATGTCGTTAGAAGCGCAAAATGGAAGTTAGAAGTATCATGGGAAAGCGTAGAGAGAAACCATGAAAATGCGCGGACTTTTTCTCCGATTATCCACCTTCGCTAAAAAAAAACAAGAGAAAAAGATTCAACACATGAAAAATCGAAGAGATCAAGGATTCAAGAGGAAAAAATAGATCCTCCGAGAATGGTCAAATCAAGCCCTACGATGATGGCCAAGGGCTCGATCTTTCCACAATTCAACCTCAGCCTTAAGTTCCTCAATCTGAGCTTCCATCTCCTCCATTCGCTCCAGCTTCTTAGCTCGTGATTTTCGGGCTGCGAGAGTATTTCGCGCTCGCTTCATAGCGACTGTATCGGACGGATCTTCGACAACGATGGGTGGTAAAGGTGCTCTCTTACGAACACCAGATGTTGCCGAACGTCGCTGAGTGGATACACTTTGGCTACGATAGCGAGGGGAAGTGCTGGGAGAGTCAAGAGCGTCAGGATTCTCTTCGTCAAGACATCCAGGCTGATCGCCAACAAGAGAGTCCGGTTGAGGAACACTGGGCATGGATGGAGAAACAACAGGGTCCTCAGGATCAGGATTCGTCTCAGGAAATAACGAGAACCAGGGGCCATCCGATGAAACGTCATCGCCATTAAAGAGTGGAGACGTATCGTAGCTCTCAGAGGGGGAATCAAAGAGAGACTGAGGAGACGCGAGATTAGTTGTGGCAGTGGAAGTAGGAGGATTCATGAGAAGCTCCCGAGGAGAAATAGTTGGACCGATTGATGGAGAAGAGGTATCATGAACTCCAGTAAGAGGAGAAAATTCGGATGGAAGTTCATGATAACCGGCCATGAACCACTCCTCAAGGGCGGCCTCAGGATCAAAGGTTTTCATATTGTGCTCTATGGTATAACCGTTAGACGATTTTCCAAAAATTCTACCAAGACGAGGAGGGTAGGAGTTTTGAAACGAGGCCATCTCTGGATTCATGGAGGGCAAGGGTGAGAGGAAGAGGGATGGGGAAGGGGAGAAAGAAATACCCTGCTGCATTTTATATGCTCGTGCTGAAGATTCCTGTGATTGGCGGAGAGCCTGAAAATAATGGGCAGCGGTGGTGGGATCAAGAATAGACTGCTGCTGCTGCTGCTGCTGCTGTTGTTGTTGTTGTTGTTGTTGTTGTTGTTGCTGCTGAGAAATTTGCCTTGATTCGGGCGCACGAATGGAATTATCCTGGGGCTGAGGTGGAGTGAATTGATACGAGGTTGAGGCTTGCCGATGGTTGAACGAAGACGTTGTTGTACTGTATCCGAGACCGTGAACAATCTCACTTACTCTTCGCGGTTGCGGGAGTTGAGCAGGGCGTGATTGTTGTTGAGGCTGTTGCAGCTGATTAGGGAGAGTGCGCGGGGATGGTTGGGCTCGCTGGGATGGAAAGAGCACGGGATCGTCGAAACTGATCTGGTTGTCGTGAGTGCTGGTTCTGTCGAAATGAGCAGCGGCTGGTGACCTGGGAGTCGGGGGAAGCGGTGGAAGCGAATCTGATGCTAGTACTTGCGGCGAAAGCCTCTGGTGAGGGGTTGTGGAAGGCCATGGCTGGTCGTTTGGAGGGAAACGCGATGGTTCCGAGGGAAGAATGGTGACTGGCTGTTGTGGGGTTATGTCGCTAAGCGAAGTGCTCAGAGGTCCGTGGATCTCTGGGGAAGGCGTGGTGAAGGATTCTACGGGGGTACAAGCGTGGGAAAAAGAAGTGTGAGGGTGTGTCGGGGAGAGGAACTAAGCGTCCATGATAACTATCCTAATCGTGGGGTGGGGGGTATATTTTATAAGGATTCAGCGTGGTGTTTGTTTTTTTTTGAGGGAAGAGATGAGATGTGGGGAAAGAAGAGGAGAACGAGAGAAAGAGAAAGGAAAGGGAAGGTGAGGGAAATGAGTCAGATCTTATAGGCGTCGGCTTCGAGTCGTGTTGGTGTGGGCTTGGAGTGTCTGGGTTTGGCTTACCTGCCAAGGTTCTCTCATTTTTTTTTCCTTTTCATTTTTTTCATCCTTGCTTCTTCTCCCTGCCCTGCCGCACGCTGCTCGAGTACCCCACCGGAACCTCCCCCCCTCTCTTCCAAGCTGGTCTTGTATGATACTGGTATGGTACCGCTATGATACGGTACTGTAATGAACAACCCAACCCAACAAGTAATACCGTATTACTGGGCCGTGATAAACGAACGAGAAGGGTATGAATGGAAAGGTATGGTTCAGTAGGGTACATTCATTATCTTCAAAGAAAATCGTCACATCAGGGCCAAGAGGAAGATCCTAAGTGCTACCATACTACGGTGCACCTGCCTTTCATCTCTCACTCTCACGATGGAATACGCTGCGGCTACCTTCACTACTGCTAATTTCGTGACCAGAAAATGAGTTGTAAGGAGAGACAGATACAACAAGCAGGGAGTGCCTACTACTCTCTCTAATACCCGTAGCCCACGGCTCTACTGTGCTCGAGTTAGGTATCGTTACTGGCACCACAGAGTGGCAGAGACAAAGATAGACAATACGGTAGTATTTTCAGAAATAGACCGGTGCAATTCGGCATGATGCGGTACTATTTTTTATATATATTATATATATTATATATATATATTTTGTTTTGCTTTTATCCCTCTTTTTTCTTTTCTTGATTCCTCCTGAACCCATGTACCCAATTGGAACATGGAAGAGGCGGAAGGTTCGTTTAAATCTCGGTGTTCACATTCCTACCTACAATCGCTCAGGCAGGCTGCGCCTGACGGGTTTTCTCTTTTTCACCCCAAGGCACACAGTCAGGCTTCTCCTTCTCTCTCTCTGCTTCCCCACTCCCTCCATGCATTGCCTGAAAATGGTAAGACTATCCCTTCTAAAACAATGCGTGAGACCCGGGCAAGCAGAAAGAAGAGCGAACAGGCTCTCCCACACCCCTATCCTCACCAAAAAAGCACCCCAAAAGTCTTTTGCATAATGCCCATATCTCGACGGTCGAGCAAATCACAGAAATGTATGGGGAAATTCATGAAATTCGCTCAGTCCTTTTCGGAACAGAGGCAGGAGCCTGTCCTGGTATCTCCGCCAATGCCGAGATGGAATGAATTAATCAGCAACAATTGATTTCCTCCCCCATCACTGCCCCCACACCTTGCCTCCTTTTTTTTCTAAACCGCCTACGGTATCGTTCCTCGCGCTGAAGGCTTGTTGCATGTTATATAATACCGGTACAAAGGGGGGTTTCTCGCCAACCAACGCCCAATGGGGACCCAAATCCTTTTTATTTATTTTTCCTTTTTTGCAGTACATACTGCGGCTGAAGAATAGAAGAATCGGGGGAGGGGAGGTGGGTGAGATGAGCTTTCCCACCTTTCCGCAAAAAAATTAGTCCGGCAAGTCGACCAACGAATCGTAGACAGGACAAAAGTGCCCGCCGCACCATCAGTGAACTTGAGAGGGAGCGAAGGTTTGCACCAGCAAAGCTCATGGGGAAAATCTCTCCAACGCTTCCCATGCACTGCATTCCAACCCTTTTGTCATCTCTTGTTTTAACAAATCTTGTCCACTTGGTGACGTTCCTCACAGAATTGTACAAGTACCGGTACTCCTACTATAAGCACCAGGATTCGAGCAAAAGAACCTAGGTATGGTATGGTGATTGGGTTTTATTTATTTATATATATACCCCTTTCATTCCTTTGCATCCCCCCCCGTCCAGCGGACCAGCGCTGCAAGTATGGTACCTGTACTTGGCGGATTCAAAAGTGTTCGGAAATCTTGGCGCCGAGTGTCCAGGCGAAAGGTGTGAGATGGCGCCAAGATTTCCGGATACTTTTGAATCCGCCAAGTAGAGTACTCGAGTACGGTACGAAGGCAAGTATTGTGGGTTGGTAAAGAGGGATCTACGCCCTCGGTTCCCCAATTGTGGTAGGGAAGACCTATGGCCTGTATTGTGCTGGTACAAGTACGAATACCGGTACTCGAGTACTCGAGTACACGAGGACCAACGAAGTCCCGCAATCGAGTGCACTATGCACTACTCGAGTATGCGGTACTAGATTACGGTACCATCGCGTTTTTCGCGTGCTCGGGTTTTTCCCTTTTGCCACTCTTCTGCCCAGCAACAATACGAGTTCACAGCACATGGATCTTCCCCTCCATCTTTCCTCTAATTTGGTGGCTAGCTAGTAATGTTCTTGATACGAATTTGCAGGGCTGACGAACAAAACACTTGTAAAATAGCAGTGGAAGAAAAAGGAAAAAGGAAATATTGGGAAAAAAGCAGAGGTAAAGGTGTCTTGTTGTCGTCCGATCCACCACTTGCTGAGAATAGGCTCGGGCGGGATGGATGAACGAATGCGTAGGGGGATTCGTAGTCGTGCCCGTAATTCAAAAGGACAGATTTCTGGTATCGGTAGTGTAAAGACATCCAAGGTGCCAGTTTTGTGCAAAATCCCTCCCCCTGAATGTCAGTCTCAATATACACGTGTACGCATACCCAAACCAAACGCCAAACACACCATCATCATCCATCGGCATCAAGAATCCTCAAAGTTCAGCAAGAGTCATAGATGCAGTTGTGCACTTCCCGCTTCATGCATGAGGGGAGTCAGTCACACCTTCCCTTCCGGTGCCTAACCAGGGATGGTCATCCAAGTACAAGTACTTGTATTCTTACAGGGGGGATTGTTGTGCTTAGGTACAAGTACGAGTACTCGAGGGTTTTTATTTGGCTTTTTTTTATCAGGTGTATTTGATTTATGGTTTTAATACATTCATGTAGCTTGTACTATAACATAAAAAAAAGACCTTAATTCCAATAATTTTGAACAAATGAAATTACGAAAATCAAATCATGGTGGTAAAACAACTCAAAGTAGGAAAATAAAATTCCATTATATTACAAACAATCATTAACTGTACAAGTAAAGAAATGATAAGAAGATTGGCGATTCTAGAAGATTTTTTTGTATTTTTTGTGTAACTCATATAGTTGGTGTTAATGAACAGGAGCTGGCTGCATTAGTAGAAATACTACTCTGGGGTCCAAGTATCAGATGTTTAGAATGCACAGGATGCATAGGATGTAAACTGCCACTCAGGATGCACAGCCGACATTCAAGTGTCCATCATAAGACAATGATGATTATTACCAGAACCTTAGAATACTTTAGACAAAACACTGGGCATTTAATCTTGAGGAGGCAGTCAGACCCATGACTCAATCTTCCTAATGTTATTGGGCATACCCAGGAGTCCCTCCTGGACCTACCACTGACTCAGGTTACTCTATATTTTATCAAGTCAATTTAGGTATTGTTCAATTATAGTTCTAATTCTAGTACATTGAAATCTCTGATATTTCCCAGTTTCATAAGTTCCAACCCTCTAGTAATTCCAGTGTCTGCAAAGGCATGACATGTAATATAAGGGAAATCCTTGTGAAAATTTCAGACCTCCTTTAGTTTCTAATTCTAGGACATTCTGAAGATCGTAATTTTAGCAAGTTCCTAGCAGGACAATTTAGAGAGACATTTGGGCAGGAAAAAAAAAAATCCAAGGAAGAAAAAAAGGATGGAAGGGGGAGCAGAAACAACAAACAATCCCCATTAACTAAAAGGTCAGAGGAGGTTTCTAGTGGTATTTATTTGAAGAAAAACCATGATAGTTGGAGTAAGGATCACAATCATCCAATGCTTTGAGAGAAATGCCCTGCTAACGAGTAAGGCAAGCTCAATGCTGGTGAATAGAGAAAATCACAAGCGACACAACATGAAAACTTGACAGACCAGGTGAAGTTTCAACTTTATATTGATAAATTTCCTCTATATGGATTCAAAACTACCTCCAACGCTTTGCTTGCTGCAGTCTATTCCATTGATAGTTAAACTATTACCAATATATTAGCTAAAGGCCATGATAAGTGGTCCAAATTGACAGAAAATAAGCCTGAGCGGAAACAAGTTACTCAGGTCAAGCTTCCTCAAATAGAAGAAAAGTAGAGGCTTTGGATTTACCAATGTGAAGGAAAAGGTATGATCTGATCATGGATACCACTCACTCTCCTATCCATCTTTGAAGCTGGAGGTGAGTAAGAGCTTAATAGATTTAGTATCTTTGGTAAAGATCTGAGGTTAATCTAATTTAATGTACTCTAGGAATAGCGCTTACTGAGAAGCTTGTTGGAGTAAGGGCCAAACGATTTGGTAAGCATGAAAATGTTTTAGAATAAAATTACACAATCAGGAGCCATGGATGAATTGCCAGGCTCAAAAGGATTGCAGGATTGCGGCAGAGACAGGTTTATAGCAAGGCAAACTCAGTTAGTATTGAAAAGTATATTGATCAGATTGATGGGATCAATGCAGCCAGTGATGATTACTCAGAGGAGGACTGCAACAATTTTGACAAGAAAGGGTTATTTTAGTGAATACCCTTCTCTATTTATCTTGCAATACAGAAATCCTTGGGAATTAAAAGAGATAAGACTAGGCTTACTGAGGGCTTTTGTTTTAATGCCAGTGGTAGTGACAGGTGAGAACTGCTTATTATTAGCTATTAGGCTGCACCAGATCTTTATGAACAAGGGAGGTGTGTAATACAGGGGTACACTATCATAGACGGAGATGTATCTAGGAAGGTTCAATAGAAAAGTACGTTAAAATCATGATAAAGATTGTTCTCGTAATAATTTATTATCCTGAGATGGTCTCTTTTTGTAGGACTCGATGAGCACTTCAGTAAAGCTCGGAATTGTTTTGTTTTTATTTAACTGATTTAATATTTGTTTAAGGTAGAAAACATGCCTGCAGCGCTAGCTATCGCAAGAAAAAACCTGAAACTCAGTCTATCCTACCCCCATACCAGTAGATAAACCCACTTGCTGAAGTGTTCGGGTAAAAAAAACTAACAACTGAAAGACAAGTCTGAAAACAACAACAGATTTTCAGAAACCTCAGCAGACAAGCAATCTAAGTAATACAACCCAACAGTGAATAAGAACTAATAACAAGTAAAGAAAACCAAATACCTAAACCAGAAACCAGCAAGCTGACCCATCATTTAGGGCTGCAGCATAAGATTGTTAATCCCAGTGAGCCGAGTCGAAGCGGAAGAGGCAATAAAGATCCCAAGCAAGAAGAGCAAAGGAATCTAGCTGGAGGACTTAGGACAATCAATGAAGGAAAAGGGATGTGGGTGGCAAGTTGCATAACTCAAGTTCACCGGAACACATCAGTAAATAGCAGTAAGGTATCAGCTGGGGAGTAGGTAGTAGTAGGGGGCTAGCCAGGGACGAAGCAGTGGGGTGCGAACTCTCGCGGTCCCCGAGTGAGATATTTATTGGGGATAACTTGGTGTTCTTTCTTTTGTTACACGGTTGCTATGAGGGATTTCCTTTGTAAGGTTTATGACAAATTGTATTGTTTCCTTGGTTACGCGGAGGTGGGACTCATACTGAGGTATGAGTCGGGCGGCAAAAGGCTGTGCAAGGATTTCCTTCTATATAAGTGGGGCTCCGCCCCCTATTTCCTTCAGGGTTCTCCCTCCTCAACACCTCTGGTGTTTTCACTTGGTTCTCCATGTCGCTTATCGGACGTCCTGGCGTCCTCGACCTGGCCTTCGCCTGCCCCCTCCTCTCACCGTACTTTTCTGAATGGTCTGACCCCCTCCCCTCTACCGGCTCGGACCACATCCCGATCCTCCTCCGCTTTGAGGCCCCATTATTTTGGGCTCCCCCCCCTACCCCCAACTGGGCCCTGTCCGACTGGGCCGCCCTGGACACTTTGTTGAAAGCAACGGTCATCTCGCCCCTGCCCCCTCTGCCCACCACGAGCTCCCTGGACATTTGGCTCAGTACCAATCTGGGGAAGGTCACGTCCCAATTTGCGCTGGACACCCCAATGAAAAGGGTGACGTTCCGCTCCAAACCATGGTGGTCCGAGCTCCTGTCGGTGCTCAGAAAGGCCTACAACTCGGCTCTCCGCTCCTCGAAACAAGATAGATTCGATGCCTCTCTCCTCGCATCCGCAAGGGCGGTGAGATCAGCCTACTTCAAGGCGATCAAGAAGGCGAAAAGGGCCCACTGGTCCTCCTTCTTGGCCTCAGCGACCCCCCAGACCGTGTGGACGGCCAAAAGATTCGCCGTCGGGCGTCCCCCCCCCCGCTTCCCTGATCTCCCAGGCGCCTCAACGCCGCCCGAGCTCAACAAAGCGCTCCTTGATCATTTCTTTCCTGGCGATCCGGCTGGGTTCACGGACACCATCCTGCTCCCGTTCAGAGAATGCCTCCCGCTGGCACCGGACGAGATCAGCAGGGCCCTTGCCCGCTCCACCCCGTCATCGGCCCCAGGGCCCGACGCGATCCCTAACTCGGTTTGGAAAAGGGTGCACCGTGTGGCCCCTCACCTCATCCACGACCTTCTGGCCCCCTTGGTGACCTACGAGTCCCACCCCCTTACCCTCAAAAAGGCCGACGGCATAATCCTTGACAAGCCCGGGAAGCCCTCTTACGACTCCCCCTCATCCTTCCGTGTCATAGTTCTTCTCCAGACCTTTTCCAAGATCCTCGAAAGGATAATGAACTCGAGACTCTCCTGTGTGGCCCGTGCCACTGGCCTCCTCAATCCTCACCAATGCGGCTCGCTAGCTGGCCTGTCGGCTTCGGACGCTGTTACCACCCTCACCCATGAGGTGAAGACCCTCCAGATGGCTGGAAGGAAAGTCTCCACACTCTTTCTAGACATTAAAGGGGGTTTCGACAATGTCAACCCCTCCACCCTCTGCGGCATGCTTCGAGCCAAAGGGGTCAACCCGTACCTTGTGTCTTGGACCAGGTCCTTCTTGTCTGGCAGGTCTTGCCGGCTCCTATACCAGGGATCGCCCAAGGTGTTCGCCCCGGTCTCGGTGGGCACGCCCCAGGGCTCCCCAGTCTCCCCGCTTTTGTTGGTCATTTACGTTTCGCGCCTCCACTCTGAGATCCCCCGGGGCCTCACACTCTCCTACGTGGACGACTTCGGTCTGACCGCGTCCTCTGCTTCCTATCGGGGCAACATCCGAATCCTGCAGAGGCATTACGCCAGGTTGAAGGCCAAAGGGGCCAGACTGGGTGTCAGCTTCTCGGTCCCCAAGACAGAGCTTATCCACTGGCGCACGAACAGGGATAAGGCCCCCATTTCCAACGCTCCGATCCACCTGGACGGGTCGGTCTTCACGCCCAAGGGAGAGGTCAGATGGCTAGGCTACTGGTTCACGCCCGCGATCTCCACCACCACCCACTTTGTCAAGAGGCTGGCCAAAGCCCAAGCTGCCTTCGTGGCGGTTAAACGTCTCTCCCCCCCAGGAATTGGCCTCCCCCCGTACCTCTGTCACAGACTTGCCTCCTCCCTCCTCTTTCCCATCCTCAGCTATGGCGCGGACGCCTTTGTTCCAACGGTCCACATGACCAGGAAGCTCTCCGCGTTCTTGCACAAGGTCCAGAGATGGACGACCAACTGCTTCATGAGCACCCCCACGGACATCCTGGCCATTGAGGCCTGCCTCCCGCCACTCGATCTCCTCCTCACGTATAAACGCCGGCTGGCTCACCTTAGGATCCTCTGCTCCCCGCCAGAGATCAACCCCGCAGCCGCGAGGCTCCCCCCCTCGGTGCAGACTCCTTCCCTTCACCGCCACTCTCCAGACTTCAGGGCCCTGAGCGCGAGGAATGCGGGCAGCCGCCTGCCCCTCCCTTGGACCCAGCCCAGACCTCCCTCCAAGAATAGGGCCCACCTCCCCCTCGACGCTCTCCCCCACTCGATGCTTTTCCTTCTGGGCCAGGACGGGCTTGACGCCCTCCCTGTCCCCTCTCAGCACCTCCTCAGCGACTTCTATCCCGAGCCCCCCCCGGGCCGCTCCTACCCACAGCTCAAGCTTAAGTGCAAGAACCTCCTCATGGAAGAATGGGACCAAGCTGCTCCAGACCCGGCCAGGTACCCGTTCAGCCCCTCGCTGAAGCCCCACCCGTTCATGGGCCTCGACAAGTTTACTGCGGGCCGCCTTCACCAGATGAGATCTGGGAAGAGCTACCTCCGCGCCCACCCCTCCTGGGACAGCGAAGTCCCCACAACGTGCCCCAGTTGTTTGACATCCCCTGAGACGTTCGAGCACGCTATCCTCCGATGCCCGGCTAAGGAGCCTGCCAGGACCCGCCACCTTCAGGGGGTCTTGGACATCGCCCCGGATGCCCCAGTATGGTCCTCGGCTGCCCTCTTGGACGCCCTCGCCCGCTACATTAAATCTACAGCTATAGCCTACCCCCCGGGCATGTTCTCTCGCCCGTCGTCCTCTACTTCCTCAGTTTCTGTCCGCTCATCTAATGTAGTTTCTTTTGGGTACTTTATGTCGTCTCAGGAAAGCTAGGTTTAAAATTTTGATTTTTATGCTTTCCACTGGTTTAAGGAGGGTTTCCTTTGTTTTACTTGGTATAATTTCGCGCCCGCATGTGGGCCTGGGACCGGTACGGACCCCAGTTGAAGAGCTTTCGGTGCCTGATGTTTCCTTTGTTAGTTCGTTTTGGTTTTTGGGTTTTGTTTTCGCCATAGCTAGCGCTCCATGCGATTTCTTGTACCTTAACAACGAATATATGATATAAAAAAAAAAAAAAAAAAAAAGCCCCCTATTTCCTTCATCTTTCTCGTCCGCTCCACCTCCAGCGGTTGAAATCTCAACAGCATGGGAAATCATTGTCAGAGTGTCCTCAGCCTCTGATCTGCCCCGCCCGTGGCAACTGCTCGGGGGTTCATCACGCCTTCATCTCCTTCCTCTGTCTGGGGCCTTTGGCCTCCCCTCCCTGGGGTTATGGATTCCTTTCTGGTTCCGTTTATCTTCGTTGAGCACGCTCGCGTTGATGTTCCTACCCTTTACCCCGCACTTCACGACGCATCGCGCTTAGCGCTTTGGACAGTCGGCAACCGTCCTTCCTCCATCAATACACGGTCGCTCGTTTTGGACTATCGGTGAAGTAGTTGCCCTGGTGGCGCTGCTCTCTGGTATTGCACTCTCTCCTGAGTTGCAGGATCGGTACAGCCCACATTCGAAAAGCTGTGACCCCATCTCGATCCTCTGTGTTCGTACTTCTCGGTTGTTTGGCGAGCCCTCCTCCTCCCGCTTCCCATGCGTCAGATCCGCTTGCATGGTACTGCTTCACACCCGCCGCTGGCATCCCACTGCCTCCAGCTGGCACCTTACTGCCACGTCCTCACTGCTGGCACCACTACTGCTGAGTGGCTCTCCTCGCTTGGTGGCTCCTCTCGCCTTCTTCACCCGTTACACGATTTACTCTACGGTCGCAACTCGCTTAGGTTACCCCAGCTCATGGTATAGTACTGCCTGCTTGACTTGGACTTCATTCCACGGCGCGCCGATACAACGAGCACTCCGCCCCTGTCCCACCTTGCCCCTAAGCCGTTAGGTTCGGGGAATTCCATTAGGTTCTCCGGCAACAGTGGTTTTATCCATCCACTGCGTCGGCCGTGGGCCGTAAGATTCTTTTCTTTTGTTTTGGGGAGCCAGCCGAAGGGTGTGTGTCTTTCTCTGGTTTCGTTCCTATTCATGTCTTTCCTTACATGTCTGGAGGAAGGTATTGCTTCGTCTTGCTTTCGTCTTAGGTGCTGTTAGGGGGAGTGGTGTGCTTTGGGTTCGAGGGGGTTGATTTTTCCCATGAGGGGGTAAAGCGGGTCGTTAGATTGTTTATAGTTTTGTTCACATCATAGCTAGCGCTCCACGCAGTTTCTTGTACTTTAACAACGAATACATGATTATAAAAAAAAAAAGCCCCCTGTTTTCTTCCATCTTTCTCGTCCGCCCCATCTCCAGCGATTGAAATCTCAACACCGTGGGAAATCATCATGAGAGTGTCCTTCGCCTCTGGTCTCCACTGATGGCTTTGGCCTAGGGGTACTATGCACCCGTCTATCCCTCTCCTCTCGGTGAGTTCTTTGGCCTCACCTCCCAGGAGGTTCTTGATTCTGTCTTTGTTTAAGCATGCTTGCGTTGATGTTTCTCCCCCTTACGCCGCACATCGCGACCGGTCTAACTTAGCGATTTGCACTTTCGGCAACGCTCCCTCCATCGTCAACAGATGGTCCCTAGTTTCGGGCTATCGGTGAAGTAGTTGCCCTGGTGGCCCTGCTCTCTGGTATTGCACTTCCTCCTGAGCTGCTCGGTCTGCATGGTTAGCATTCGAAAAATCGTGACCTCGTCTCCGTCCTCCGTGTTAGTACCTCTTGGTTTCTGGCGAGCCTTCCCTCTTCCGCTTCCCACGGTTAGATCCGCTTGCACCGTACTGCTACATCCCAGCTGGCACCTTACTGCCTTCTCCTCCTTCCCATCCCCTGGGGTCTCCCTCTCGTCCGGGATCCTCTCCGGTAGGGACACACTCTCTCCTGTAACAAGGAACCACGTGAGAGAAGTGGTAATATCGTCCGGTTGGCCCTTGGTCTATCCGTTGTGGCTGGCATCCCCTCTGCTGAGCGGCTCTCCTCGCTGGGTAGCTCTCCTCGCCTTCTTCACCCGCTCCGCGATTTACGGTACGGTCGCAACTCGCGGCAGTTACCCTGCGTCATGGTATAGCACTGCCTCCTTTACTTGGGCTTCATTACGTGGCGGGCCGATACAATGGGGACCCCGTATTAGGCGCACGGACTCCCAGTAAGGATTTACCGGGCAGAGTTACCCTACCTTGACATGCACGAAGTTCGAAGGAAAAAGATAAAACCCCCCTTCAGCCCCCGCGTTGGGACGGCCCGTCATCACTGGCCGACTCGGTAGTTGCATCCCAACACCAAAGACCACTATCAATGGAACACATCTTATGACACCGTATACATTGTGGCCGTCCGACCGACCAGATCCTGTTGGCTGGATATATGAGGGGAGACCTTCGGGCACCCTATGCAAGTAGATACAGGTGAATCGGACGACGGCACATAAGATTACAGACAATTGAAGAGAGACAGTCGGAAGGGTGGGTCGAAAGTACCAGGACGATTTGCACGAAAGTTAGTCTGCTCAGACCTACAAGGACGTGTAGAGTATGAAGAAGGTAACTATGCCCAGTCAGTGGATCGGGTGCATCCACAAAGGACAGGTTGGTAAAAGATGGAGTCCGAGGGAAAAAGCCCATAGGTACAATCCCGAGGACAAGCAGTATAATGCCGGAAGACCACCATACGATATGCCGTTGAAGGCCGAATTCTCAACGGAACCAACCAAAGAATATTGACCATCATCTGTCCACCGAGTCAGACTACCCTCGGTGAGCACGAGGGAAAGATCATTGGTAATCATTGTTGTCAACGGATAAACGGATGGGCTGACACCTGATGTGGTCTCCACACCATCAGGAATAACGGAAGCGCAGACCGATAAGTTGGCCATGGGAGCAAAAGGTGTGGTAGAGAGTTTTCAGGGTCTACGAGTCTTTGCACTGAGGTGAAGTTGGCAGAATTGTGAGCAAGATACTTAGTTAGTATAGAGTTAGCATGTATACCGCAATTTCTCAGACGCGGAATATAAATATCGAAGCATCTTTGCTGCTATTGGAAACAACAAGCGTGGAGAAGAGATCTTATGAATATAATAAGTTTCTACTTTTTATCGTTACCAATACTTTGACTATCTACATTGAAGTACAACCATTATATCTAGCCTACATTACTCATGTCTTCTTAACGAGTTCTCCGATAGAATAACAACTCAGGTCCTAGCTGTCGGAATACCTCACGCCGAAGCTACGACCCAAGACTCCGTCCCTGTCCCACCTTGCCCTTAAGCCGTTAGGTTTGGGGAATTCCCTTAGGTACTCCGGCCACATTAGTTTTATCCTTCCGCTCCATTGGCCTTGGGCCGTATGATTCTTTTCTTTTGGTGAGGGGGACCCGCCGAAGGGTTTGTGTCTTTCCTTGGTTTCGTTTCTATACTTGTCTTTCCTTACATGTCTGGAGGAAGGTATTGCTTCGTCTTGCTTTCGTCTTAGGTGCTGTGAGGGGGGAGGATGGGCTCTGGTTTTGAGGGGTTTGATTTTTCCCATGAGGGGATGATGTGGGTCGTTGGATTCTTTTATGGTTTTGTTTTCGCCATAGCTAGCGCTCCATGCGATTTCTTGTACCTTATCAACGAATACATGATATATAAAAAAAGAAAAAAGAAAAAAGGAAAAAAGAAAAAAGAAAAAAACCCCCTATTTCCTTCATCAATCTCGTCTGCTACACCTCCAGCGATTGATATCTCAACACCATGAGAAATCATTGTGGGAGTACCTCCCGCCTGTGGCCTCCCTTGGTGGCTTCTGCCTAGGAGTGCAATGCATCCATCTCTCCCTTTCCTCTCTCTCTGGGGTCCTTGACCTCCCATCTCGTGGGGTTATGGCTTCCTTCGTAGGCGCTGTTCTGTCTTCGTTTAAGCACCCTTGCCTTAACGTGCCTACCCCTTATGCCGCACTTCGCGACCCGTCTCGCTTAGCGTTTTGCACGGTTGGCAACCCTCCTTTCTCTGTCAACACACGGTCACTAGTTTCGGACTATCGGTGAAGTAGTTCCCCTGGTGGCCCTGGTCTCTAGTATTGCACTGTCTCCTGAGTTGCAGGATCGGTATGGTTGGCCTTCGAAAAACTGTGAACCTGTCTCCGTCCTCCGTGTTTGTACTTCTCGGTTGTTTGGCGAGCCTTCCTCCTCCCAGTCCCCACTGTTAGATCGGCTTGCACCCTACTGCTACGCCCCTCCTTGGCTGGCACCCTACTGCCCCTTTAGCTGGCACCTCACTGCTCCTCATGATAGCTGGCACCTCCACTGCTGAGTGGCTCTCCTCGCTGGGTGACTCCCCTTGTCATCCTCCCGCTCCTGCGACTTACTCGACGGTCGCAAACCTCTCAGTAGGTTACGCTGTGTCATGGTATAGCACTACCTCCTTGGCCCATGCTAAAGTCCGAAGGGCTGCCGCCCCCTGGCTTTTGCCTTATTGGGATATAGCCTGCCCAGGTGGCCTTTCGGTTTGGGGTTTCGTGTTACTTTTCGTTTAAGGCTGAGCAATAGTAGTTTTATTCTTTCCTCCATGCCGGCACGCACTTGGTGCTGTAAGATTCATTTCATTTGTTTTGGAGGCTTGCTGAAGGGTTTTGTCTTGTTCTGGTTTTATTTCTATGATGTCTTTCCTTACATGTCTGGAGGAAGGTATTGCTTGGTTTAGCTTTCGTCTTAGGTGCTGTATGGGGGGGGGGTGTTCTCTGGTCTTGAGGGGCTTGGCTTTTTCCCAAGAGAGGATGATGCGGGTGTGGGTTGTTAGTTTGGTGGGTTTTGTTTTCGCCATAGCTAGCGCTCTACGTGATTTCTTGTACCTTAAGCTTTACGCTACCTGGTATTTCTTTCATGACTCTTGTACTTCATAATATAATGTCTTCTATTCTGATATCCAAGATCCACGCCAAGAACCCACGAACCCTGACCCTGATCTGCCATTACACGATCAGCCTTCATCTGAGATGGTCATCTCCGAACCCTCCCGCTAAACGACTATCATCATTTAGGACCTTCCTGTCGTTGTGTGCCTTGGACTAACGTTCAGTGCCAAGACCCAGTGACACAAGGTAGCGTCTAACGAGGATCCAACACACACAACACCATGTCTCAACGTGTCGAACTTCCTACCGCTGCATTAACTGCCTTGCCCGAATAGTCGGCAGTTACCAATGATGAGTTTGATTAACTACCCGAAGATCCAATTAGACAGCAGCTCCGCACCACGGGCGATCTTGCTACTTCACTCAACGTGCTCCCGGCACTTCCTTCCATTCCCCGACAAGGCACCCCAGCACCGTTTGAACAAAACCCTCGCTCGCAACAGGTACAACAACGTGATCAAAATCTAACCAACGAAAGGGAAATGCTTGCTGAAGAACGAGACGCACTTACCGAAGAACCCGATGCTTTGCTTATAGAGGGACAAGGAGTGGAGGCAAGGTACAGAGCCATCGAGACTGACCTAGAGCGGGACAGAGCCACCATAGTTACCCTTAACACCGCCTTGACCAACATGAACACTGCCCTGGCAACTGCAACTGCTGCACTTGCAAACGCAGGGGGACCTGCTCCGCTAGCAGGCGAACAACCCCCGAAGCGAGAATCAATCTACAAGTGACAGGAGTTCGACGGATCCCAAGACCAACTTCACTCATTCATTCCAGAATTACGTACCCAGTTCCTCGGAGATGCCCACAAATTTGTGGATGTCCAACATCGGTTTGCATATGCTGGTGGGTTCCTGAAAGGGAAAGCTTACGAAGAAATCCTTCCACGTCTTGATGAAGGAAAGATTAATATAGCTAGTGTGGAAGACCTGATCAGCCTACTCGAGAACGCCTTCGGTGACCCTGATAGGGTCCATACAGCCGAATGAAATCTAAAAAGCCTACGTCAAAAGAACTGTAACTTCTCTGACTACTTAGCGGATTTTGAACGATATGCAGCCGAGGTATCTTGGAACGATGCTGGTAAGCGAACCTCATTGTAGAAAGGATTAAGCGCGGAACGCAAGGACGCTCTGGTAACCCTGGACATCCATGACGAACTTGACCAATCTATCATATTGCTCAGACGTATGGATAACAAGATCCGTGCCGGGGCAGCGGAACAAAAGGGGTCATCTTCTACATGGAGATCATCTACCACGAGCACGACCACAACACCTCTCATGGTTCCCTGATGAGATACATGTTGGGATAACTTTGGTGTTCTTTCTTGTGTTACACGATTGCTATGAGTGATTTCCTTTGTAAGGTTTACGACAAATTGTATTGTTTCCTTGGTTACGCGGATATGGGACTCATACTGGGGTATGAGTCGGGCGGCAAAGGCTGTGCTAGGATTTCCTTTTATATAAGGGGGGCTCCGCCCAAGATTTTCTTCTCCCTCCAGTCAGCGTTCGAGATGGCTACTCCAAGAGCCAGAAGCTCAACGATTCTTCCGGCCCCAATAGGGCCCGCACAAGGTAGCCGACTCCTCCCCCCAGTGGAGCCCGCCAGCCCCTCTCCCATGAGCAGAACTCCGTCGGGCCTGGCCCGTTAATGCAGTACGACCATATATCGGGCGGCGGTGAGCAGGACTCCCCTCCCCCTCCGAAACCCTTCACACTCGTTCAACACAACTGCCTCGGGAGCTGGGATGTGTTTCTTTCGCTGTTCGGGTCGTTCACGCAGCTGGCCCACCCTCTGTCTATCGTCGCCCTGCAGGACCCACCGGTCTACTGGGGCAAGCTACCCTCATTTAATATGTTTACTGTTTTTTCCCCCCCCGCCGACGGTGGCTCCAAGCCCCGAGTCGCCTTTTATGTTTACAGTTCGTTTTTGGCTACTGTTTCCCTCCTACCCCGGTTTTTTGGCAGGGGTGATGTCATGGCTTTGGACCTCTTTACCCCTGACGGCTTCTTCAACCCCGCCACCACTGGCTTTACAATAATCAACTCATACAGCACGAAGGGTCGTCTAAACAACACCCGCTCTGTCCCTCCGGATATTATCTTTCCTGCCTCCTCTCTCCCCACCCTCACGCTGGGAGACCTCAACATTCACCACCCGATATCAGACCCCCTCAGGACATTCAAGGAGGATGA
>Ga0307509_10001307_pt1 | contig 42235 bp, 43 predicted proteins | sample 10_EM_MG_FD_202245 | JGI IMG/M metagenome (GOLD analysis project Ga0307509, IMG submission 202245) | Populus trichocarpa ectomycorrhiza microbial communities from riparian zone in the Pacific Northwest, United States - 10_EM | ecosystem: Host-associated > Plants > Roots > Unclassified | place...
AGCTTGCATCTCGTGCTGAGAAGGTTGCGCAAGTTATTAGAGACAAGTCGAACCTCTATCGTGGAGATAGAGTTGCGCTTGTATACCGAGATGTAGAAGTTATTGAATTCGCTGTGGCATTGTTTGGGTGCTTTATTGCTGGAGTAGTAGCGGTACCTATAAATAACCTCGAGGATTACCAGAAGCTCAATTATGTCTTAACAACCACTCAATCACATTTAGCTCTAACTACCGACAACAACCTGAAAGTATTTCAACGGGACCTTACAACGCAGAAGCTTTCATGGCCTCGAGGGGTAGAATGGTGGAAAACCAATGAGTTCGGATCATTGCGGCCAGGAAAGAATCAGGAGATGCCTGCTCTCTCTGTACCAGACCTGGCATATATAGATTTTGCTAGATCTCCCGAAGGGGAGTTACGGGGCGTGGTCATGAGCCATCGGACGATTATGCACCAAATGGCCTGTTTAAGTGCTATTATATCTACTGTCCCTAATAATGATAGCAAAGATACGTTTCATTCCAGATTACGGGATAGGGCGAGCCGCCCGATATCGGGGAGACCAGCGGGTGACATTCTGGTCAGTTATTTGGATCCAAGACAGGGGATAGGTATGATATTTGGGGCACTGCTAGCTGTATATGGAGGGCAAACAACGGTGTGGCTCTCACAGGCTACCGCAACAACGCCCGGCCTTTATGCGAACATTATAACAAGATACAAAGCAACGTTGTGCTTAGCAGATTATCCAGCGCTGAAGTTGGTAGCTTACAATTACCAGAAGGAGCCCATGGTGACTAGGAACTTCCAGAAGAGGCTCACTGTGGACTTTTCCACAGTTAGGTTTATGTTGATTGATGCACTGACCGTCGACCCGGAATTCCACGAGATTCTTGCCGACCGCTGGCTTAGGCCTTTGGGGAATACAAGAGCGAGGGATGCTGTGGCACCCATGCTCTGCCTTCCTGAACACGGCGGAATGGTGATCAGTATGAGAGACTGGCTCGGCGGTGAGGAGCGGATGGGGTGTCCTGTGCACCAGCCGGAGGAGCACGAGGATAGTGAGCCAGACGAGCCAGATGACGGTCCAGGCCAAGGAGTAGGTGTTGGGGTCAACGGGTACTCATCGCTGCTGAGCGGTGGTATAACAAAGAAGGCAGGCAAAAAGGTGACCGAGCTCATGGAGGTTCTGCTAGACAGGGAAGCCTTGAAGACCAACGATGTCGTGGTCTTAGCTGTTGGGGAGGAGGCCCAGAAGAAGGCGGGAGATCCAGGTGCAGTGAGGGTCGGAGCGTTTGGATATCCTATACCGGATGCTACACTTGCCGTCGTGGATCCCGAGACTTTGTTACTCTGTGCTCCGAATGTCATAGGTGAGATATGGGTTGATTCGCCGTCGCTGTCCGGAGGTTTCTGGGCACTTACCAAGCAGACCGAGAACATATTCCATGCCCGACCCTACAGGTTTGAGGAGGGCAATCCACATCCGGTTAGCCTCGAGCTGGAGTTCCTAAGAACAGGTTTGCTAGGGTGCGTGATCGAAGGAAAGATCTTCGTTCTGGGTCTCTACGAGGATCGGTTGCGCCAAAAAGTAGAATGGGTAGAGGAAGGAGCGGAAGGGAGGGAGGAGTTTAGGTGCTTCTTCGTTCAGCATTTGGTTTTTAGTGTCATGAAGAATATTCCAAGAATTTATGACTGGTTTGTCTCCTCTTCCACTTTCGGCGAAACCTTCCTTTCTCGCACCTTTTGTAGACTAACTCTATCTCTCAAGTTCGGCGTTTGATGTTTATGTCAATGAGGAACATCTACCAATTATACTTTTAGAGTCACAAGCTGCTTCGACTGCACCAACAAGTGCGGGGGGTGTTGCACGACAGCTCGATATTGCACTTCTTGACCAACTTTCGGAGAGATGTATGGACGTGCTCCTAAGTGAACATCACCTTCGAGTTTATTGCGTTATGATTACAGCGCCAAATACGCTTCCCCGAGTCTTCAAGAATGGTCGGAGAGAAATTGGGAACATGCTTTGCCGCAATGAATTCCATTCTGGAACCCTACCTTGCGTTCATGTGAAGTTTGGGGTTCATAGAGCGGTTCTGAACCTACCTATTGGCATAGACCCGAATGGAGGCATATGGAGTCACCTTGCTACCCAGTATAGACAGGACATTTTGCTTATGCAAGAGAAGCAATACTCTGGTGTGGATTATCGAGAGGTTGTTATCGACGACAGGACCTCAACGCCGCTGAACAACTTTTCGTCAATTGTGGATCTATTGCAATGGCGTGTTGCTCGACAGGCCGAAGAACTTTCTTATTGCACCATTGATACTAGGTGCAGAGAGGGCAAGAACGTTACTTGGAAGAAGCTGGACACTAAGATTGCCGCCGTAGCCAGTCAGATCAAGAACAAGTGGAAAGTCAAGGCTGGCGATCACGTGGTCTTGATGTATACACATTCAGAGGATTTTGTGTTTGCTGTGCATGCCTGCTTTTGCTTGGGAGTTGTCGCTGTTCCACTAGCGCCCCTGGATCAAAATCGATTGAATGAGGATATTCCGGCACTTCTTCACATGATTGCAGATTTTGATGTTAAAGCGATTCTGGTAAATGCGGAAGTCGATCATCTATTGAAGGGGAAACCGCTATCGACGCATTTGAAGCAAAGTGCCGCAGTATTGAACATCCATATGCCTCCTATTCACAACACAGCAAAACCTCCGAGGAGTAATAGTGGCTGCAGAGATTTGGGGCTCGCTATGAATCCGGATTGGGTTCGATCTGAATCCGTTGCACTTGTATGGACCTACTGGACCCCGGACCAAAGAAGGGTCGCAGTTGGCCTTGGACATGATACCATCATGGGAATATGCAAAGTCATGAAAGAGACTTGTCAAATGACCTCTAGTCGACCAGTGGTGGGGTGTGTTAGGAGTACTAGCGGCGTGGGGTTCGTAGTTTCCCTGTTGATGGGAGTATTTGTTGGTATGTTACCTGCCACCAGTTTGTTACCCTTTATTGGGGGTCTTATTCTAAACAATCCACTTTTCAAATAGGTGCTCCGACATACTTGGTATCTCCGGTGGATTTTGCACAGAACCCACTAAGCCTATTCTTGGCACTGTCGAGGTATAAGATCAAGGATACATATGCTACTCCGCAAATGCTAGACCATGCGATATCGACTATGCTAGACCATGCGATATCGACTATGCTTTCCAAAGGATTTACAATGCTTGAGTTAAAAAACATGATGATTACCTGCGAGGGGCGGCCAAGACCAGACATATGTAAGTAAGAACCCGAAGCATGGATCGTGCAAAATAGGAGCTGACGCTCCACAAGTCCAGAGAGTCCGGCTGCATTTTGCTACCACGGGGTTAGATAAGACAGCTATCAACACTATCTATAGCCACGTGCTGAATCCTATGATCGCCTCCCGCTCCTATACGAATACCGAGCCAATAGAATTGTGGCTTGACACGAAGGCACTCCGGCGTGGCTTGGTATACCCTGTTGATCCGGAAACCTACCCAAATGCTCTCCTTGTCCAGGATTCGGGTATGGTTCCTGTGTCGACCCAGGTGGCGGTTGTGAACCCAGAAACATGCATGCTTTGTAGGACGGGAGAGTATGGGGAGATCTGGGTGGAGTCGGAAGCTTGTGTCAAATCCTTTTATGGCTCGAAAGACGCTTTTGATGTGGATCGATTCAATGGCAAGACAATGGATGGAGATCTGCGGATAACCTATGTTAGAACCGGCGATCTCGGGTTCTTGCACACTGTTTCGAGGCCAATAGGCCCGGGGGGGGCCCAGGTGGAAATGCAGGTATTGTTTGTGCTTGGTAGCATTGGTGAAACATTCGAGGTCAATGGGTTAAGTCACTTCCCTATGGATATTGAGGATTCTGTGGAACGGTGTCACAGAAACATAGTTTCCGGAGGAAGGTAAGGGTTCCCAGCCCTTTTGCTACAGGGATGAAACGTGTCTGATATCTAGCAGTGCGGTCTTCCAAGCCGGTGGGTTGGTTGTGGTCTTGGTTGAGGTTCGGGTCAAGTCGTATCTGGCATCGATGGTACCAGTGATCGTCAATGCCATCCTGAACGAGCATCAACTTGTTGTCGATATCGTTGCCTTTGTGGGCAAGGGGGATTTCCCGAGATCTCGGCTTGGCGAGAAACAGCGTGGGAAGATTCTCGCTTCATGGGTTACGCGGAAGATGTATCCCCCCAGGTCCCTTTTGGCTGGTATAGCGTTGATGGGGCCTCAACTGATCTTTCCCTTTTGCATAGGCGAACAATAGCACAATTTGGTATCCGCGACACTGACCGGAACGAGAACCACGAGGCGGATCAACCTCCAACGATTGAGGAAACATCCCGCTCGATGACTGGCGACGGCGGGGATGAGAAGCGCGGCATCGATTTGCCTTTTGAGCTTGCCGACAACCAGCTCAGCGGCTCCCTGGTCGAACTCCCAACCTTCTACGCAGGGTCCCCGATAGAAGAAATGCTCGTGGGAGGCAGTGAAGGCCCAAGTCATCGCTACTCGATGACAAGCTCTGCTTCCCAGATACCTGCGGTCTCACCGCCACCCCCAAAGAGCGCCAGGCGGCAGCCTATTTCTTACCAGCAGAATTTGTATATTGTCCATCCTTCTGCTACTACTACTGGAGGAGGAAGGGACGCAGACTCGGCGGCGGTGCCAGAAACCCAATTCCCTGTGGGCTACCGGGAGGGAAAGTAAGCGTTTGAGTGACGATCATACCTACCCTCCCGAAGCTATCATGCATATAAGACTAAATAATGGTGAGATGGCTCCTTACTCGTCGGGCTTTAGCAAGGTTATATACAACTCTAGTCGAATATGCAAGCAGGGCGTGATCCGGGCGCTTGTCGGGGTGCGAGTAAGCAAGTCTGGTAGAACTGGTGAAGTATTTGCGGATTAATTATTGGAGTTTCCCTGTTTCTTTTCTCCTTTCCTAAAAGCTAGCTGCTGCCCCCTTCTTTTTACATTTTTATTCCCGTCCAACTTCTGCCATGTGTTTTTTGTAACCCTTTCTTACTTTTCTTTTCTTTCTTCTCTTCCTCTTCCTTGCCCCCCCGACTACGATAGCATAGCATAGGATAGGATAGTTCATGTACCTTACTTGCTTGATACCTAATGTTTTCCCCTCCTTCCCCTTAACGACTTGTGTTTTCTTTCCTATTTGACCCCCCTGATTTACATTCTAAACTTGAAAGGCGTTGGCTTTTGGAATCGTTCCTTCTTCTGTGTTGTTGATACTGTAGGTGATGGTAGCCTAGTGCAATATAATATATCCTAGCCTAGCCTTTATTCCAGGGGTAGTTGATAGTGGAGTGGAGTGAAGTAGAAGAGGTGGGAGAAGCAGGCCGAATACGTTTGCCGGGCGGCCGGTAGGTTGACTTTTCGTACGTGGGTTCTATGCGAGTATGATAATATTATTATAGGCTGAAATATGCTATTACATGTTATTAGAATACACCATCGTGAATATTATTTTATTTTATTTTTATGTATAGTATCATAAAGGATGTATGAACTATCTCACATGCTAAGCCCCTCCCCTACCTCTTCACACTCTTCCCCTATATACTATAATACGTGCATGTATACAACAATATCATACCGAACCTCCCCCTGCCCCCTAAGCACCCCCCCCCCCCCCCCCTGGTAAGTCTCTTATACTTAATCGCGAATACTAGAAGGTACCGACAAGCACGACTCGGGAGCCTAATAGCGGAAGAAACCTGAACCACCCCCCTCCCATTCAACAACAAAACAGACGACAGAGGTTTCATCAAAATCACCAATCATAACTATATACAAAAGTACGATATGACAAACACAACTTGTAATCCAAAATTGGACCCTCCAGTGGGGGGGAAAAAGGGGGTGATGGGGGGGGTTGAGGAACCTCAAACCTGACAGGAAAAAAAAAGCTCATATTTTTTCGTGAAACGAAGGGGGGGGAAAACTTTCCAACCAGCCCTTCGCCTCCCATTCCCTACTCTATGCCGAATACAATACCTCTAGATCTTCACCCCGCCTATAACTTAAGTGGTCAACCTGAGGGTAGGGTGGGACAAGGGGGGGGGGCGGGGGGCGGAGTGCGAGGTGCAAGGTGCGGATCTGCAAGATCGCACTGCCCATCGGAATCTTTGTTTGATCGGCCCATCTCTGTATATCGATCTGTGCCTTGGGATACCACCGGTAGGGCTTGTCTCTTGTTGGCTTAGATCTGGTGTACAACATCGCGTTCCGCCAGCCCGAAACTTACTACGTACTCATATATCATATGTGTTTGAGGAATTCTTATTATATTATATCGTGCGACGGGGCAGGACATTCCCAATGGGAACAAGCATGGAACACACAGTATATTTTCTTCACCAATTCATAAAACCATCCGACGGAAAGAAAAAAGAAAAAAAAGTCTTGGTGAATATGGGACCCCTCCCTGGCCCATGGGGCGGGTTCCTCCCGCCCGCCCGACCGCATGGGCCACAATTGCGCAATATTATACCTCCCCGGTAACCGTACCGTGCTCCACAGCGTCATAGCGTAACCGCTGCTGAAAGGGAAACTTTGTCCCACACGAAACGTTCTTCTGTCGGAGTTACTGTGTATCATATATATAATATTATATATTTAGTATTGTAGCTGCGATACGGATCTAGGGGTTTATAATATGGAAATAATGGGGAAGGAAGGGAGGAAGGGAGCGGAGCTAATTAGGAAAACCATTTTTCCTCCTTTCCCGCCAAGTTAAAGAATGTATTATAAAAGTGAATTTTCCCATAACTGGCAGTTTTTCTGTTTTTATTTCTTTTTTATTTTAAACGAGTGGATCCAGTTCGGGCATTCCAACCCCAACCACCGTTCACATTGTTAGATGGCTGGGTGGTTTTGATATTTAGCATCGTATCGTTTATTTTATTTTTGGGTTTTAAATCTGGGGTCCGTTGCCAGGGCTTTCTTCCGTTCCACGGGGTTCGCGGGTCGAGTTTGGGGTGCTTGCTGTGCTGTGGATCTTGAGGTAACTTATCTGCGGGTAGGTCAACTCCACTATGGACTTAACCCCCCCCCGCCAAAAAAAAAATGAAAAAGGGAATGAAAAGAAACTAACATGAGCACCCACTGTGCAGTGTCGTACCAATAGTGTGCCGTAGGTGGAGAGTCTGGCGAATGTGAATACAGTGTGATAATTTAGCCCTGGGGGTTTTCGTGATATGGGGCTCGCAGCCTAGATTTCGCTGGAGTTTCTGCCAGTGTGCTATAGTGCTGTACTATGCAAGTGCAGTGCAGTTTCGTCCTGCGCTTGTACCATAGCATGGTGGCTTATAGTAGTTCTGGCGCTCACCTACTCACACCGGTGGGGCTAGAAACATAGGGTGCCGTGAGATACTGTACTGCGGTGTATTTTTCCCCCTTCACACTGCTTTTTATAATATTGCTTGTGGTTAATTTTTTCGCTCCGACTTAGGTTCATTTACCTTATGGTTTTTTACCGATGCAGTTATGGTCAGAATGTATGTAGGGCGGTTAAGGAAGGGCAATGCGGGCGCCTACGATAAGGTATTGTGAGTGTGAATTTCCTATATTGATGGTGCTCGTTTGCATTCACGCTATATGTGGTGTGATACAGCAGTTCGTAAGCCTAAGCATAAATAGTGAATTTGAATTTGTGGTATAATACTCTAGGCCAGATGTGTGAGAGGGAACCACCACCACCACCACCGCCCCCATTGTGGCACCCAAGACATAACACAGCCACAGCCACCATTCTCTTGTGTTCAAAAACTGGCGAGCCAGACTAGTTCAACTGGCCCTTGGCAGTATTAGCAGCAGCGGAGCCACCGCCCAACCCATTATACAGGAATAATCTTTCCTGCGCATCGCCGACGACCCAATCAAGGCCTTCCGAGATGTTTTTCCCGGTGATTGCGCTACAGGAGAAGATAGCCCATTTATGCGTTTTTATATCTTTGAGGTTGAGTCCCTATGATGTACCGAGGCGAATTAGGATCAATGTGTTGAGCATGAAAGAGGGAGGCTGGAAGAGCGAGGCAGAGGTGAGAAGGACAATGGAGTGCGTACTTGGGTGATTTCGGCTTCCGTCATACAGCCGCTTATATCGGTTTTGTTGGCGAACACCAGAAGTGAGGCGCCGAGGAGCCTCTATTGTTTGCACCACTTCCTATTAGTAAAACTTGCATAGGATAAAGAGGAGAGGGGACTAGCCTCCTCCTGGAGAAGTCCATGAAGTTCCGTCCTGCAATCGTCGAGTCTGAATCGGTCGGTTGCGTCAACGACCCAGATGAGAGAGTCAGTCTTTTCAAAGTAGTTTCTCCAGTAACTGCGGAGTGTTTTTTGGCCACCCACGTCCCCTATTCCATCATCATCATCAACACCTTCTCGTCAGCCGGGTGTTCGGCGGCAGGGGGCAGAAGCGAAAGAAAAAGGAGGGTGGAAGGAATGAAGGCTGTTCACATGCTTGACCATTTTTCCCTCTCGTTTACTTACATATGTTCAGCTTAAAACTATCGAGCCGCAAAAGTAGATTAGCGAGTTGTGTAACTTTTGTAGAGGTGCTGCCTTCCCTCCTTATGATCCCCTCAATTCTCATCCTCCGCTTCTGCCAGCTAAGGAGTATGTACGTATGTGCGCCTGCGCAATTCAGGGCGGTAAAAGGTAGGAAGAGGATAAATGTTTAACGAACCACATACCACCCTGCACGTACCCTTTGTAATCGATTGTCTTGATAATGAAACCCAATGTGGGACTCACAGTCCTCACGTCCTCGCCCATGACGTGTTTGACGATAGTAGTTTTCCCGGCATTGTCAAGTCCCAGCATTAACACACGCATCTCCTGATCCTTCAGCCGTGATTTCCGTAATATTGCGAGCATATTGGTTTGTTTTTGATTCTTGATTCTTTTGATTGTATTATTTTCTCCTTCCGTTTTTTAGAATTGTCTGTTGTTTGGGTGGTGCTGGTTGTGCCTGTTCAGCTGAACGAGTAACTCATTTATCACATAGTATCATACTGCAAGAGTGAGGGGCAGGAATGGAGGTGTGCAGAGACGAGGCCTTATCAGGGTTGGGGGGAAGAGGTACCGGTAGAGAGGGAAAGACAGAGAGCCGAGGATGATATGATAGGATTGGTGGCGGGGTGTGTGGTTAGGAAGCTTCAGAGCAAGGCACCGACCGTTTTTGTCCCACAATAGATGGATCGAGAAAGATAGAGCGAAATTGAGGAGATCTGGCTTATTTGTTTGCCTGCTTGCTGGTTTGTGGTAAGTAGGTAAAATTGGGCGGCTATCGCCAAGTGGGGTTAACTACAGAATTTGATAAAAGAAAAAACCTGCCTCACCCTATTGTATCATGTCCATAAGAGGGGAAGGATGGATCAAAAGAGTGGGCAAGAGGGTGAGGTCCAGAATGAGCAGGGAAAAGATGGTGTGGAATGAGTGGAGTGGAAAAGGTGGGATGGAAGTTTTTGGCTATGATATGTCTTGTCCAGCCCTTACCCGTGATACGATACTGCATGTAATAGCTTAAATTCAGCCGCATCTTGTCAACCTCGTGGTGGGGGCGCGGGGATCGACATGAGGCTCTAACTGAGGCTCTAACGGCTCCCGACGCTTACCAATATTAGATATCTCGGTAACAACTACTACTCGAGTAGTAGGTTACCCGTTACTTGAGGTTGTGTCTATGACGGGGGAACCATGGGAGTATAGTATTCGAAATTAAAAGGATGGTTTTTCAGTAACGAGTAAATACCGCAAGTTGCATTGTGTTACTTTATGGCGTTAACCGACAGTATCCTCATGTTTTACGCAATATTTGAACGCACCAAGGCACCTTAAGTAAAGTATGGAGGTTCAGATATCATAGGTTAGATCTCTCAGGTCAGGAGAGGATAAGGGAAAGGGGGTCCCCTATACCCATTGACAAAAGTTCAAAGCTAAGTGACCTTTAGCAGGGAAACTGGACAATTGCCTTCAAAGTGTGTCTTTGACATTTCACTATTTTTTTATATTTTCATATTTTTCCCCCTCTTCATCTGTAGTTCCAAGCTGATAGGTTCTGCGAAACATAGTTTTGTAGCCACAACGGACTTCTCATCAACCATGCGATGTGAAAGGAAGTGTGTTGTATGGAAGAGTGAATTAATGACAAGTTAGCCGCTTCTGTGGGCCGAGCTTATAGGAAATAGAGAAGTAGGCTAAGTCTTTTCCAACTTCTTAACCTTGAATACCCCGATGGGATAGGGCTGGTTCAAGTTGGCAGATGTTCCGACCACCACCAGTATGATACCTCTACTAGTCATACAGTATCATACCTGCAGTACTCACTTAACATAGGGCACCACTGGTACTGGTCAATTTCCCATGGCAACTACTGCCTCCACCCTCACACCTTTTTAGCACTCCCCTTCTTTCCCCCTTTAGAAGAGAGACGGGTGTCGGTAGTGTTTCCTAATGACTCCAAGATTGTAAATCACATTCCATTATCATACCTTTTTCTTCTTTACTCATTTTTCTCCCGATACTTTTACTGGAGTAACAATCGTGACAGAAAAAAGCCTAACCTAATAAAAATCGGAGAAGTTTTCCAAATTGAGACATCGCCCCTCCCTCTGTTCTTTTCCCAGTTGCTTATGGCACCTACTAGGCGTGATGTGGAGGCCTTTTCGCAAGGGAAGCCTCGCAAATCATGATTCAAACAACTATTTGCACTTTCTCCCCCCGGAGGGGGGTAGTTTCTCGAGTGGCTAATTGACAGTTCACTCGGCTTTCGCCCCGTCTGTAAATTCCTATAAGCCTTGAGAAAACTAGTAAGGGATATCTAGCTTTTGATACGAACCGTACTGTGGGTCAAAATTATTGCATAACCCTTAACTGTTATGAGGATAGCGCTGTGGAAGCCAGGGTAAATGTGAGCCTGCCTTCGTAGTAAAACATGGCCTTCTCCACTGGCTTCCCTTAGATTCTCTTAGAATTGTATGTACGGAGCTTGACGAAAGCTTGTTGGGGCAAGGCGATCATTGACTCATTTAAGCATGGGCCCCACACAAATATATATAATACGATGAGTAAAGTAGCATATAGCTCTAGATTGGGAGATAAATTAAACAGACCACAATGTAAGAAAGATACAAAAACGCTCTAATTAATTATTAGGCCAGCCTGTGCACTTTAGAAGAGAAAATATGGAAAATAGGAAAGGGGGAGAAATAAAGGTAACAATCAAAAGAAAGAAAGAAAGAAAGAAAGAAAGAAAGAAAGAAAGAAAGAAAAAGAAAGAAAAGAAACCCTAGCTATAATGAAATGAATAAAATTCCCCCAAACTCTAGACTTTATAATCGCCCTTTTTTTCTCCGGGTTATCTTCGCGTGGACTCATTCGGATATGGCCCTTATTATCTGTGCGTCCATCGGATCATTGACCCCTGGCCCCTCGCGCCCCAGGCAGGTTCCTATCTCCTCCTTGCCGGTTCGCACTTCTTAATGACGCCCTCCGCTCCTGCGTCGACACTGTACCATCACCCCTCCCACCTGCCCCTAGTCGCAGCTCCCGGATCCTTTGTGATCTCCGACGGGGTGCTGCCGGTGCCTGTCGCTCAGCTTCTGTCCTCCTCCTCGCCGTGTGGGCTTCAGGAATTGTCCTTTGTTGAGCAGCACTTGACGGAGGCTGGTGTGCTGACGTGCAAGTTTAGTTACGAGACTTTTTCCGTTTTTTTGAAAGGGGCTTTGTTCATCGGTGGCCGGAATATGGATATAATGAAGTTGAAAAACGAAATGAAACAGGAAAAAAAAAGCAGCAAGAAGCCGAAACGAGATAAGGAGAATAGGAAAAACAAAAGTGATAAAAAGAGAATAAAGGGGAGAGGGAAGAAAAAGTAATGAAAAATTAGATAAACTAAAAAGACTAGACTAGACTAAATACCGGCAAGTAGATGCTGGATGGACCTCCATTGCCACATTCCAGCGTTGGCCCACTCATTATCATTAAAATTAGCGCTGTAATCCAATAGACCCGCTCCAGCAGCGAGTTGGTAGTGACGGGCGATGTTCTGGGGGCTACCGTGAAGCACTGATTGGCTGAAGGCTGAATAATCTTGTGTTGTGACATGCACCTGAGCGCCGATGAGGCTCTCGTAATACTCCCCCAGTTGCCTTAACGTCCAAGTATCACCGGCGATTCGAATTGCGTCGGGGAGATCACTCGGCCTTCGAGAAGCGACAGATGCGATGGTCATGGCGACATCCCTCACAGAAGTGAAGGAGACTCTAGGTTCTGGCATGCCAGCTGGGACAACGGCTGTGACACTTCGGCTTGGCAGATCGATCCCCAAATGTCTCCCAGAGGGGATAGCGTGCTCCATGAAGATCCCGCAAAATATTTGTACGGATTTGATGCCATTATCTCTTGCACGGTCTGTGTGGACTTGCTTCTCTGCAAATGGCGAATGGTAATTGAAGTATCTGTGGTCCGGGCCACTTCATTAATGGCGTTATTGTCAGTTACATTTTTTTAAACCCCTTCAGAATGAAGTGACAATGCATGTAGATGATGTTGCAGGGTGGTCTCGCTCTTTCGTTGGTTAGGCTGATACTTACAACTCGGAGGGAATGTATAGTTTGGCCCCAATTCGGTAAGCGGCTTCGCCAAGTCGGTCCCAGGATCCCGGGTACACTTCAAACAGCACATGTCAGCTTTCACTGTAAGAACGCATTGACGTTCACCATCGCCTGAATAAAAATATAAATGCAAAGCAAAATGCGCTAGCGTGGCAAAGTAAACGACCAGAAGGTGAGAGAAGTGGGCAGAATGATTAAAATGGCGGCTGGGAGAAGGAAGAGAGGAAGAGAAGAAAAATGGAAGAAAGAAAGAGACTTACCTCCAAGTAGGTTTATCACAACATCAACGTTTTCCAGTGCCGCATCAAGTGCCTCTGGGTCATCATAGTCCGCATAGAGATATTGAGCCTGCATTCTCGGATAAAATCACATCTGGGGTTAGCTTTATCTCGTATTATTTGTGGTCGATTCAATCACCACATCCCATTCCCATGAAAGGAAGGCATGCAGGGTCGGCAGTGTGCCAAAATTTTCTAGAGAGAGCTCCGCCATACCATCTCTGCAGGGTAGACATCCTCAATATTAGACGGATTTCTTGTCAAAACTCTTATAGGCAACTGAAAATAGTTGATGAATTGATGAGAAAGAAGAGCTGCAAGAGTCAACTGGCCCAGAACTCCACTGAGACCGGCAATAGCGACTATTGGTTTATATGACGAAGACATCGATATATCTCTTGTAAAATTAGTTGGAGGGGGGATGGAGAAAGGAAATGGGGGAATGAGCGTAGGCTTGATATAAGAAGTTATTAGATTGTGTCTTGCACACTTAGTTTAAAGAGAGAATATATAGAAGAATATAGTCGATATCTTGTCTTCCTAGAGCAGGTGATTATAACAGGATGGGGTCCAATTCGGGGGATGGTGATTAAATACCATGACTCTCCTATGTCCAAACTGTGTGAAATACTCCTCTTGGGACCGGTAGTCCGGGGGATAGACTTAGCGAGAAGGCTCAGGCGGATTGTCTCATAATTCTCATTGCTGGGGATGGCACCCACGAGGCACGTTTTGGGCCTGGAATACCAAAGCTCCGGGCACTTACTGCTGCTGCCTTCCTCCGGCCCTTCTCAGCCTCTCGGCTCCAGTTATGTTATAGGGAAGAGGAGGTGGGGAGGGGGGGGGGGCTCCTCGTCGAGTTTGCTAGCCCGCAGTGTTGGTTATCAAAATCAGGCGAATGGGGCTCCCTCTGCCCTGATCGACATTTGGAGTGGAAGCCAAACATCCCAGCCGAGGGTGCGAAGTGGGTATGGTTCTATGGGTGTGAAAGGGGTGGGTGTGTGTTCGGGCATTTGGAGAGATCCCTTAGTGATGGCAAATGAGATGAGTATTTCGTCTCCGGGTCCTAGAAGGTGATGCGGTTTGGTTGCTCTGGAGGGCTGAGTTTGGTTGGGTACGTACCAACTCAACGTTGGAAAGTGGAAAGAGGGGTGTTAGTCACCAATGCCGAAGTTTGGGGTTATGCCATTACAAATGGCTCCGTGCCGGCTTGGTTCGTGAAGTAAGCCTTCGGAACAACTCATGCTAGGGCCGATAGGTTATCCTTGGAATCGGAACAATACCAAGAGTGCGAATTTCCAGTAGTAGGACCACGACACTTTTATTAATTTAACGATACCGCTGTTTCATGATCCTATTAGCTAGTCAAGGCGAATTAATATATCCCAAGAGCCTCTGAGAGGTGCAGTACAGAATTTAGGCAAGGTGATCTGTGCCACGGGCAACCCTGAGGATTCTGAGAACGGAACAATATTATTTACTACTGCAGTTGGATGTGTACTGATGCTTCTTACTCTAGGTAGTACATGATATATAAGTAGACCTAAAGGAAGAACGTTACTATTACTGCTGCTGCAATGGTAGCAGCCCTCTCTGGTTACCCAATCACCGGGCTGCAGCGATCTGATAGCTAGAGCAATCTCTCACTGGAGAGTGTTGGAGTTAGGCGGAAATGCGGAAATAGTGAACGCAGACAAAAGGAGGGTGGGGGAAGTAAGAATTATATTATAAATGGAACATAAAGTATCAGTATACACCCAATAGGTAAGGCTCCTGCAATAAAGGTTAAGTTGCAACTAATTATTAGCTATTCCCGCCCCTTAGTAGAAGAGCAAGAGGACGTTGAACACTTCTGGGGAACCACTTGGCTTGGAGGAAAACGAGAGGTAAAAGTTGCCAAGTATAGAGGTGGCGCCTATGCCCCCCCTGTCATGCGAGAGATAATAGGTTTGTAGGAAGGGCATTTGTTCATCATTTCCCAAGTGGCTCACGCAGGAAGCGGCTGTAAAACGTCCGAAAGCGGTCCGGACGGGCGCCGAGAAAGCAGAGAATTAGAGTCTGGGTCAGGATCTATCAACAAGGAAAGCCATCAAGCAATCCGCCCCTTTTGTCCCTAGTATTAAGGGAAGAAGAAGAAGAAGAAGAAGGGTAGTGATCTGTCCACCTTACCAAATTGCTCCGAAAGGTTGGCATTGGTTACAGGGGTCGTTGAGTTCTTGGGTACCGGCAAAGAAGCTAGCCAAAAGAGCGGAACCAGTGCAACCAGAAAGTAGGCTTCTCTGGTGGGTAAAAAGGAGCCTCATCACCTGACCCTTGAAAAGTCCCATATATATCGATAATATGTGGCGTGAAAGACGGACCACTCGGTTATGTCCTAAAGTTACAGCATTACTCAGAAAGTGCTTTTATCGGTGTGAAGCTTGCGTCGCTGCTTTTCGCTAAACACTCAAGAAAAATGAGGAGTGTTGGCCTCTCTGCACTATAGGTTTGAGAAGTTCTACATAAAAAACTTCTGTTCTAATCCCGACTCCGGAACGTGAGGTGAAGTCAAGTCAGTCTATGATCTGCTCGAGTACCATGTCATAATCGTGGCTGTGCACCTTTATGTCTCTTGATTTCACACCGCTTTATTTTCGTGGGCCGAGTAAGCCAATCAATAACGGGGGATGGAAGATCAGTGAAGAAGTCTATTTAGTTCTTCAGGTAAACCATACCTGTGCCCTCAGAGCTGGGAAGCGCTTTGCTATCACTGCTTAGATTAGCGAGTGCGATCCCGGTGAGCTAAACCTATCACGATATCGCTGTCCTTACTCACGATAGTCAGAAAATGGGCAGCTTCCCCCAAGTCAACCAGCTGAGAGTTTCCGCAGGTAGGTATCAAAATGAGGGGGCGGGGAACCCGGAGCACCAGTTTTTAGGCACGAGTGATTCTTGGTGATCCTCTTATAATCGCAGATTACTTAGGACTAGGGGGAAAGCGATTGGCGTATGGCACTTGCGCATTTGTGGTCATTCATTCCTAGAGCGCGATATTAGCCAATAGCACTGAGGAGAAATCTGACCGGAAGGCGAGAATGAGTAAAACGGGATCGGCCGAACTCCACAATTCTAAAAAGTCAAGATTAACGAGGTCAAGCACTCTCTAGTATGCACCCGTTCTGCTCATTTCGGAAATTTACGGTTTTTCATTTATCTATTTTTCTGGTCATAAGAGCCGCGATGCACTTTATGTGACACCTAGCCGGATCGCCGAGATGAAGTCACCTGCAAAAGAGCACAGCAGGTCAGGGCGCAGCATGGCAGCCCTCGAGACATTAGACAAGACCACTGAAATGTGCAAATGCTTCGAAGTATAGATGCCTAAAGCCCTATCTTATTCTCCCGAGCGAAATTCAAATCTAGTGCTCCGCAATTAGGGACACCTTTCGGCAATAGCTTAAAATTCCGGGATACACGGGGAACTGGTACTGGTACAGTATTCAGCTGAAAGTTTAGCTTTCCGTTTGTAGCAAAACCTAAGACCTACATGTTTAACGCCAGAGATTTCCCCCCAGTGCGGAAAAAAAACCCCTTCCTTGCTTTTCCCCTTCTTTCCTTTTTTTTCTCAAAGTCCGATACATAGTGACAAAGTGCCGGTATGTTCGCTTCAAGGACGAGCCAGGAAGCGAACATAATCAATCCGCTCTGATGGCGATTGCTGTTAACACACTCAGGTAATCCCTGCAGTAATGCACTTAAAACCTAATATACAACACAGTGACCCCACTCACGGGTTGATCGGCTGCGGCTCAAACCTCGGCGCACGAGGGCGGGATTGCTTGGAGGCAATGTCGGGGACACCGCGCCCGTGTGGGTATGGTGTGCCCTGGCGGGTACGGTGTGCCCTGGCTTGGATATATTTCCTCCTGACCTTTAATGGAAACTTCCAAATACACTGAGTAGATTATATTATTGGGCTTTGTGATCAGGATGGGTAGCTAGATGCCTAGGCTTTGTGACAGGCTCAGCTTTAAGAAAAGAGAATAGAATAGGCTCACAGTTCTTATTAATTAGTCCTCTAATGTTCAACACCTGTTCAGCAGAGGCGAAAGAAGGTTCAAGGCAGGGAAAAGTGCCAGAAGAGTACTACGGTACATAGAAATATAGTACGACGAGGTGCTCTGCGCTACCACACCTTAGCTTATCATAATACCACAAGTTCACGTGTTTAGCCAAATACTTATGGAGTAGATGATAGGATATCTTTGATACGCTAACTGAACACACGGTTTCTAGGCACGGTAGTTAGAGCAAAGCCCTTGAGTTATGGTATGCGAGGGCTTTTTTAGAGCACCAGGGGGATAGTAATGCCACCCAACAATGCTTCTTCCGACAGGAGGGGTGGCGAGTTACCAGACGGCGGCTCTTGGAAACATCATGGTGGGCAGTGTGGTTGATATTTTACTCTTTCTTTCCATGCTTCCCCCCTTGCCCCTTCTGCCTCTCAGCCTCTCTCAAATCATGTGCTTAGAGGATTTTTCTCGTTTTAACCAGTTTCACGATCAACCATTATTGCGGGGTCCATCCCGGAAAGCTCTTTTTCTCATCCAAGATCCACCCCCCCCTTATTGGCTACAATCGCACAAGCCCCAAGTAGGTATGGCAGAGAGTGAGATATATTTCTTTCGCTCATCGCACGCTGTTGTGTGCCGGGTACCTCTCCCTCTCTGCGGGCTGAACTGGTCACATCTATCTGCCCCGCCTGGGAGAAGCCAAATAGCCAAAGTACAGGCACATCCTAACTTGATAACTCTCGTACCCCTAAAAAAAGGCAGGTTGCCGCCGCTTGAAAAGTCTTCACCTCCTCTTTAGCCAATATGTTTTTCCACACTTTTCCGAGACATGCGCAAAACGCCTAACACTAGCCTATGTCGTCATGACTTTTTTCTTTTCTTTCTCGTTTTGTTAGAACACTTCCTCGCTGTGGCACGAAAACAATGCAATTTTAGCGAGCTGTTAGTTGCCGTTTGCTATCGATCGGGGATCGATTTTGGGATCGCAGTGGAAACCTTGTTAGTGGGATGTTACTCTGGTGGGGGTTGAATTGGAGAAGGTATCATAGTTGTGAAATACCGTAAATACGGCGGTTGATCTGGGTGCTCGAGTAGTTGACACCCAACCAGTGAAAAAAGCCATGTCTTATCCCCAGATACTTTATACCAGATATAAGTTAATTTAAGCTGCCTTAACAATTTACCAATATGGAATAGAGGTGGCCCTGTGCTGCCAAATGATGCACTGTGATGGCTTTCTAAGTGCAGTTGCGAGAGCACAAGCATTGGTATTTGGAAAGAAAAGTGAGCACATGTATAGATCAGATACCAGCCCCGCACAGTAAAAATTGACTCTGTATGATTCCAGGCTTCCCATCATTGCTTGTAAATAATACTGTACCAGTATTATCATAGTCCAGTAATGTGGCCCCCGTATGGAAGTGGCTCAAAGGAGGCTGTCGCCAAAACCATACCATGAAAATCCTTCCCCGAAAGGATGACCTCCTTTAATCTTTAAAAATTAATAGCATAGCTTCAAGTGCTGTATCAATTAGCTAGTTAAATTTTACTGCCAATTCTAACTGTTCTCGGCCATAAAGGAGAAAACGCCTACCGGTACCCGATCCTACGCTCTCCAACCCCTGTCGGACCCTCTAGAGTTTAGAGCCGATGTTACCACTGCATCGCTAACCGTGACTTCATTTTTCTCCGCCTTTTTTCGCTTTCCCATTTGCTGCTCCTGCATTCCCCTCCCCCCCTCCCCTTCCTCTCCTTCTGAGCCCAAGTGGCGGCCGCCCGCATCACGATGCAAGGAACTTGGATTGTTTATCCCGGAGTCCCTTTCCCTCTCCCAACCTAGCCACTATTACGCTCTAAGCTTAGCCCAGTGACTGCTCTCCCACCACCATCCTTGAAGACAATTGGCCTGATCCGAGTCTCACGCCGCCCACGCCCCAAGACGCTGATGTTCTGGTGGCAAGCCTCACATTGCACAGTACGGTGCCGGTACTGTACTTGCTTCACCCTGTCAGATGTGACGCTCTTCCCTTACCGTATGATAGCTAAAAGAGGGGGGGAGTATAGCTGGGAACACAGAAATCTGTTATTCAAAATGGCACCCTCCTCGTCATATTTTCCCTCCTTTCTCCTTCATATCTTCTTCTGCATCCATCTTCCTCCCTACTTCCCTCTTACTGTTCATTATAGTGTTTCGTAATTACATATTTTCACCTATCCTGCCTGCCCGCTTACATCGCCCGCTACTCCCTTCCTCGCCACCCCTCCTCCTCCCAATATCTGCCTTATATCCAGCGTACTCTTCCTTCTTAAAATCTATCGTAGCTATTGTACGCCCTCACGTTTCATTTGAATCCCTTGAATTGCCCCACGTCCTTACCCCCAGCCTTGCCACAGATTACCCCACCTCAGAGTTACCTAACCCCGTCCCACAACCTCTCGTCCTCCCGGCATGGACCCTGAAGCACATAAGGGATTCCGAAAATATGCCAGCGATGCAATTTCAGCACTTTCTTGGGACGCCGACACTGGTACTCATGTTCCATTCAGAGCCTCGGTCAACCACAGGCACCACACGTGGGCAAAAACACATTTTTCAAATCCAGAATTGTTCTTGCGACCCCAGTCAGAGAAGGAGATTCGTTTAATTGTTAATCTTGCTCGGCAATGCGGAAAGACGATCGTTGTGGTGGGCTCGGGTCACTCGCCAAGTGATCTCACTTGCACATCATCCTGGATGGTGAATCTGGACGGGTTTAGCTCAGTCGTTTCCGAAAATCGTGGAGAGCTACAACTCGAGGTCGAGGCTGGGATTAGGCTCTATCGGCTTGTGGACGAGCTTGAAAAGCGAGGGTGGGCTATGCCAAATCTTGGTAGCATTACAGCACAATCCATTGCTGGAGCCATTGCCACTAATACCCACGGCTCAAGCCTGAGTCATGGCACCCTATCACAAGCCGTTGTTGGCCTTACGATAATGCTCTCGAGTGGCGAATCCCTAAGGTGCAGCGCGACAGAAAACGGCGATCTGTACCATGCTGCGCTAGTTTCACTTGGTGGATTGGGAATTATTACACATATAGTTTTCCAAGCTGTGCCAGCTTTCAACTTGGCTTGGAAACAAGAAGTAGTAGAGACCCCTCAAATCTTGGATACCTGGAAAAAGGAATTGTGGACCAAATCAGAATTTATACGGGTGTGGTGGTTTCCCTACTCGGGGCGGTCGATCGTTTGGTCGGCAAATAAAACAGAGGAACCTTTGTGTGAGCGGCCGCATAGCTGGTACGGCGGGGGGTTAGGGCGGTTTTCATACGAACTTGCCCTCTACTTCTCCACTTGGTTCCCGCGGTTGACTCCTATTGTAGAGAGATATGTTTTTTCTATGCAGTATAGATGGGAGGAGGGGCCGACTGGGTCGGCTGTCCAGAAAAGCCATGAGGCACTTACAATGGACTGTTTATTCTCTCAGCTTGTTAATGAGGTGAATACAAGATTTTCTTGCCTCCTTTCTCAATGCTCCAATTTCAATCTTCTTCAACGAAAGCCCGCCTAAAGCAAGGGAGCAAGGACGAGGGCAATAGCCGAGAGTTAGTGCTGCTATTCAACCCCAACCGCTCTACCAGATATTTCTAGAAATTTCTTTAACTCATATGAGGCCTTTACCGCCCCTCTAATCTCCCCAATCCCAGCAAATGCCCCAACCTTTTATGTAAGCACATATCTGACTCCTTTGAAACTCCAATAGTGGGCAATTCCTTTAGAAAAAGGGCCGGAAGCAATCCAACGCCTACAGACATGGCTGGATGGAGATAAGGACAACAAAAGCGGCATCCCGTTCACCCCGAAAGGGGTATACGTGCACGCGCCAATCGAGGTCCGGGTTGCCAACACCACCGTACAGGCCGAAAAGCCTTGGCTCGATCAGAGTTGTCAGACGGGCCCGACTCTCTATCTTAATGCCACGCTGTACCGGCCATTCCTTAAGAACCCACCCGAGTGGGAGCGGTACTACAATGCCTTTGAATGGTTGATGAAAGACCTAGGTGGGAGGCCTCATTGGGCCAAAAATTTTATCTCCACGTCCAAAGAGGAATTCTGGGACATGTACCCCAAGATGAAGGACTGGGTGGAGCTCAGGAACGCTGTTGATCCACATGGCGTGTTCGTGAATGACTGGCTGAAAAAGAATATACTGAAGGACGAAGAGGACACCGAGGCCACACAGATTAGGGAGCGGGCCAAGAAGACTTAATCCTATCCACCCCGGCATTGTTCAGATTTAAAGTGTAGGGATTGAGCATTGAGTCCCATGTTTGATACCGCAAACTCCACTTCAGTTTTTCTTCGCTTCGCCTTTCTCTTTATATCCCGCCCATTGCTTTTTTCTCTCCCCTCTATTCCTTTTAGCTTATCCGGGCACATGGCACATCGTTTACGGAATTTCCCCGTTTCTTGATCCATACTGCATCACGTTACCACGATCCCTTGAGTATTTGTCTATTACTTTGCATACCTTATCTTTACCTACGGGGTACGCCTTGTGGGATGCGCTCCCCTCGGGGGGGGACGATCGGACTGTTCCTCCATTACTATTATTGTCATTGTTGCTTTGAATATTGAGAACGGAGCTGTAGCGGGCGAGAGGGGACGCTAAGTAGTGGATTAGTGCAAGTAAACCAATCAATGAACCAATATCATCAAGCACAGTCTCCAACGGGGGCACGACATGAACCCACAGGGATCAATAACAAGTACTTTTGTCTGGCATAAAGTATCTAAAAACGAGACAGGGCGTTTTTCGCTGATTAAGTGGTTGCCTGGCTGTGTCCGTATTATCAGATACCTATTGCCAGATGCAAGTATGATACCACAACCTTTCCATACCTTACTCTGAAGAACCCACTTTTTTGCCTACCAAATACCGGCACCCTTATTCGGCACCCACCGATTTTCATCGTGCCCCCCCCCCCCCCAAGTTGAAGCCAGACACCTAAGGCACTATACGCAGAAATTCCCATACAAAGCGTCCAGTTTCAAGTACGGGTGGGACCAGGATGAGATGGAAGAAAAATGCGTCACGCAGTGTGCCCAGTCACTAGTCACCCCCTAGTTATTCCTCACCTTGATCTCGATTTATCAGGTACAAGTACTACCGGTAGGATATAATCAAAGAGGGCGGAAGACCCCGAGTGGCGAGACAAGGGTTACTCGAGTAGAGGCGCCGATTGATCAGCAAAGGGGGGGGGGGGGTTACATGATGCCATTAACCTAAGCAATTGAGCTGAGTGACTGCTCATGTATCTGCGGATTTTTACTAAGACTGTATAAGGCCGAATTGAGACTGAAGGAGGAGAAGAAACCAGGGCTTCTAGAACACCGGCAGCTCTTTCAAGAGCCTCACATAAATGAATAGATTGAACCGCATACTAGCAATTTCACCATCTACTAGTATGACACATGGTCAAGTACTAGATACCTACTCCTTCAATCTGATTTCTGGCGCATCCCCACCCCCCCGAACAAGAATTTTTCCACCAATGCAACCTGTCTCTCACCCGCCGCCTGACCCTACGGATCTTTTTTTCAGACCTTTTTGACCATACCCGAGCACTTGTACTGCACAATACTCGATCATAATAGCTAGCGAGCGAGCGAGCTACAAGGGGTCGAAAATAGGCTTGAAAGAGGGAGACCCGCCCCCCTGAATTTCTCTCATTAAAATTATGGGGATTTACGAGGTCACGATAACTGGTATCATACTGGTAAATTTGCGCCACAGGCTCCCTTCCCACTTCCACCTCCACAGCTAAAACTTCGATGGCCAATCCGCCCCCCACCACCACCCCCAAAATAAAAAAATAAAAAAATAAAAATGTAAACCACCGGAGACGGGAGGGGATGAATAGACTACGAGAAAGAAAGAAAGAGAATACGGGTGGCAGAATTCGACATTCCCAACTTGAATTACTTTCATCCAATGCAAAGTTTTACTATAATAGAGGGCTATATCACAGACTACGAGAAAAGTGGGAGGAGGAGAGGAAGATATACGAGTACAACTGTAGACTACTGCTAGTTGGCATCACTACATCATCATTACGATCTACCACTCATTTTTGCATTTATCGAAATAACAAAAATCGCTTTTAAAGAAGCTCCCCCAACTCCTGCATCAGACTCGAAAGATTTAAAGTTATCGTTCGAATACTAATCTTCTCGGATAGGGAACGGGAGTTTGCTATCGCACATGCAGCTATTTGGATTTGGATGAGCAGCAGGGGTTGCACAGTGAAGTGGCGGGCGATCGTCAAACTGGTTCGGTCGTGTCTAGCGAGTAAATGATAGCCTTTGTGCAGCGATCACACACAGTCGCGGCCGTTGACGAGATATCCACCGCGAAAATGCAAAAGATTAGAAATTGAGTTGTGAATCTGGATGAAAGTGGATATAATGTGCTTTGATATAAAATCTTACTGCCATTTTGCATGACCTGCATTTTCATCCGATATAGGCTGAATTCTGTCCTGTATCCTATTTATCAGTACATGCAGTGTCTCTTGGGGGATTGGATACGGCTTCTGCTCTGCTAGCTAAAGTATAATAGTTTAGCAGCACTGTAGTGTCTTCTCTAGCTTGAGGAATTGCTTTCTTAAGAAGTTTCTTTTTTCTCTGAGAAGCATTCTTGTATCTTGAGTTTAATTGAGACCTTGAAAGTTGTGTGTTTAAGGCAACCTCTAGAAGGCACTGGCATACTCAAGTTGTCTCACTGTATTTCCTGGCTTTATTCATCACTACACTATGTCATATTACCTGTAGCCAGCTAGACATTGTCAGGAGATTTATCAAGACTTTCTATCAAAGGAATCAGGGAAGGGCAGTAGATCTCAGTTTAACATCAGTTGGCCATTAAGTCCAAGTTTATCTTTTTTCTGATTCTTCCCCCCCCTTCTTCAGCTCCCCCCACAGGAACCTGCTTTGCTCTTCCCCCCTTCATAGCTTCAGCATTTTACCTAATGCTAATATATTCTAGCTTAAAATTTGGCCTAAACCCTTTTTCTTTCAACTTTTTACAGATTTAACTCTACTAGTACCCTCTCTACCAGCAGCATTTCAGTTATATACTATTATAATAATAGCAATCTAATTAATAAAAACAACTTGATTTCATTTACTCTCTTCTCTCCTTCTCCTTCTTACAAACTCCTTTCCCCCTCCCTTCTGTTTACCCCTTCAAAAACCCTCTTTTCCCCAAGTATTCAAAATTAAAACTTAACCCCAAATATTCTCTTATTAATAGTAATCTTGCTAAAATCAATATTTACTTTATAGTAATATCCCATAACACCAAACAAGGCTCTGCAACAACAACACACTCTACTACTCATTCCCTAACCTCAGTAATCTTACTTGAACCATTAATCCCTAAAGCACAGTACACATCTTCACCTCCTTCCTTAGCCCCTCTAACAACTCCCCCAAACAGCAAGCCCCAAGATACCAACACCTATTAAAAATATTTCCTATCCAACATCTATATCTTCATACAGTATGCGAATTTCCAAGTCCCAATATTCCCTTTCTCTCCCAGCACATCATGGGACCACAGCAGTCAATCCAAAGTGGATGTGGTTGCATCACATGCTCAGCTTGCAGGTGTATCATTACTTTCCGGACAGGCCCGTTCACCGAAAAATGCCACCTTTATTTTTATCCTTATTTCTGTTTTGTTTTTTTAATTCTTGCCCACTGAATGGCACAAGGGATTTTGCCATTGGATTTTTACGACAAGAAGAAGAAAGAAAAAACCTGCAAGTAAGGAGATTCGCTCACTTTGCTAGCAACCCGCTTTAAAACATTGGGTCTTTTTCATGCGGATTGGGCGGTTGTGTGCGAACACCTTGGAACAGCACCTTCTCCAATTATTAGGCCAAGTGCTGAACTGAACCTGCACAGGTTTCCGGTATGGGTCGCTCTGAAAATTAGAGCCCTTCTACGTAGAATTACGTACACTAGGCAAGGCCCAGGTAAATTTACGAAATAAAGTCCAGACTTTGAATCTTTAGGTTCTTAGATACCCGTAGATATATTTACATAATAATTAATGAGAGGGTTGGCATCGAAAGTGTAATATCAGAATTGTTTTTTTTGTTTTTTTATAGCGTTCTGGCGGCTATTTTTCTGTGTTGTCATGGGGTACTATACAATTGCCGACCAACGATGAACTAATAACATCCCTCAACCTATTTTCAAGCACTAGTTTTGTTCCACCTCCCAACTCTAAAGGGTACAAATGGTGGTCTATCTTCAACTAGGAGAAGGTCAAGTTCGTTGATCGGCTAGGTCGGCTCTCTATGGGTGAGCTTGTTCCTTTAATAGGCAATACTCGAATTAGTCATGGTGATGATTCCGCCTATAATAGCGCCAAAAGTGAGTGAAATTCGGCACAAGAGATAGTAAGCAGGAAAGCTAAGAGGTGGGGGCTGTACTGTGATTTGAGCCGTCACTGGCCTTGCACCTGCTCCATCCTTTGTAGTCGGTGCTCGTCTCCTCGGACCTCGAGCTCTATCTTTAGTCATCTAGGCTAATAATTAACAAACCATCCACAGGGGTGGCGTAGAAGATACTCCAGAAATAAACCTACATGTGTGAGAGCTTTCCCACTCCCCTGAGCCTCAGTATTATTTGCAGCCTCACTTCTGCCCTCACTTTGAGCGGTTTCCGGCCTCCTACCGGAAGACATTCCGGGAGGGCCCTGCTGTAGTAAAGTGGCAAGGTTCGGATTGAACCTGTTGGAAAAGGTTGACCCCTTCGCTTCAGGCCCGAGTTTCACTGATGGAAGCACCTGTTTGGTGAGATCTGGTAATTTAGGTTTTGTCTCAGCTGGAGGCACTGGAGGCACAACGCGAGAGCTATTAGAGTGTCTAAGAGACCCTTTAGCTGAAAGTAGTGTTTCTTTCACAGGGTCTGGCCCTTTGTTTTTCTGAGGGCCACCCGTTGCTTGCAAATTGGCTTTGCCTGCAAGAATGCGCTCCTTCAGCTCATTAGGCGCAGCATAATTCTGAGTCCTTACAGAACGTAACCTTGACATCGCGTTCAAAAAAGGCAGCTCTTCGCCCTTTTCATTACCCCCAGCCACAGGCCGGGACTTCAGTCCAGCACGTAGGTTAAGAGGTTCTTTAGGTTTGACGGGCGGCCTCTCAAGAATTGGTGCAGTAGTATTGATTGGCGGCTTCAGCGACTTAGTGAAAACGCTGGGCTTATCTGCAACAGGTGGCTTTGTTGAAGCAACGCCTCCGATATCCGAAGGTACATCAACCTTGGGTGATGTGAGGTCAGGAGAGTTTTCCAAAGGCTTTGGTGAGAGATTGGGAGGTTTAGGATTTGTAGGAGGGCGAACTGGTGTGCTGGCAGTTTCTAGAGGCTTTTTCTCAAACGGCCTCAATGGCGGCTTCTCAAAAGGCTTTACCAACGGTTTCATCGGGGGTGGTGAAAATTGTGGGTTCTCTGCACCTTTCTTCAATGCACTTTCCAACCATGAGGATTTTGTCGGGCTCCATCTCTTCTGATCAACGGTTTTTGAAGGCGAAGAGGGAGGTGTATTCTCCTCCGAACGTTTTGAAGGCGGGTCCAAACCACCCTCACCAGTTAAAGGGAATCTTAATAATAGACCTTCAGGAGTAGAGCCCTCCCCTTCTAGTGACTCCTTCTTTACACCACTTCCAGATATATCGTCAAATATCGGTGAAGGCTCTCTTGAGTTATCAGCAGCAGCCGAGCCGCGTGCTCGAGGGAAGGATGGCCTAGCAGTGGATCCCGTACTCGCAGTGCTATTGTTCCTTGATAAGCTCCCAAGCTGTTGTGTATTGCTCCATCTCTTATTTATAGAGCCCTCCCTCTTTAACATCGCGCTCTGAACAAAGCTCCCCAGGCCTTTTGTAGGACTAGGAGTTCTCTCCCTACGTTCCGGTGATATCCGCCCTTGGCTTGGGCTCATAGCAATTGGCCGGTTAATCCCATCGGTAGACGAGAGTGACTCTCTCCCCGGAGGATCAAAACGAATCAAGGTTGAGCTTGATAAAGAGGCATCTCTAGAATGTGATGGCAAGCTGGAAGTCGAAGTCGAAGATGGAATACGATCTGTCGAACGCATAGACTCGCTACGACCACGATAACCTGATGAAGGGAAATTGGCTGATCTCAATGTCTCATTCGAGGAGCGAGCGGAAAGGGATTGTTTTATTGGCTCAAGCTCCGCATCCCCCCCAACCGTTAAACCAGCAGACATCCCCGGCAGCGCCATCCTCTCAGCAACACTCATTCTCTCGTCTTGCGCCTTCCGCAAAGCGCCTGACGTAGTGCCTCGGTCCGCCGTCTGCCTGAACCATGATGGATCCTTGGAGCTTAAATTCAATGCAATCTGTGAACGTCGCTTCCCGATCTCCTCGTCACTGCTGTCAGGTTGCTGCGCTTGCCGATCAGCCGGCGGTCGATACGACGACGATGATACCGTGTTAGATTTAGGCCTCCGCTGCCACGAGAGAGGACCAGTCGGCCGCCTTCCTTGTTCCCTCACCGCTGATTCATCACCTTCTCCAGCACCCCCTATTAACTTTTCCATCGCCTCGCTCACACTGTCCTCACGTTTCCCGGGGGTGCAGACATCGCCCGTGATATCCGATCTAGGTGAATCTGGCAAAAACGACTGTATACTCGTTGGCGTGCCCAGCGGCGAGTCCTTCTGGGGCGATAAAGATCTTGCGCGTTCTATAATGACCATAAGTCAGTCCCTCGAAACGGGGGATGACCATAAAAAAATACTCCGGAATCCAACGTCCATCCAAGGGGATGAGCCTTACCATCTCTGCGAGCCCGTCTCGCCTCTCGCCCAGCTATGATCTCTTGCTCGAGCCTCCGAGCACGTTCCTCATCCTCACGATCTCTTTTATCACCCAATTCACGGATCCGCTGTAAAAAATCGTTTACTCCATCCCCATCTGAACCCATTTCGACTTGTTGTGGTGTTGTGTAAGAAAAAAATGTTGTATAGCTATCCGAGACCGCCGGGTATAGGTCATCAACCAAAGACCGGATCTCAAACTAAAAGGAGGGGATAGCAAGAAGCTTATTCAACGCAGGGTATATAGCACTAAAAGCACGAAAGGAGCGAATTACGGAAAAAGATAGTGATTGGAGTTGTTTGGGAGGGGGTAATGAGAGGGGGCTCTCGTGGTTGTTGTTGACCTACCCCTTGGCACTGGATTCGATAAGCTGATATCACGTGACCTTCCCGTTTACAGCCCCGAGTTCACGCAGACAGACCCTAAAATAGGACTGCTTCACACGAGTACGACCCTCATGCAAGGGAAACAGTGGAACGGAATGGGCAAAAAATTCACTTGCAGGCCGCCCTAGCACAACGCCATCACACATTTCTCGAACTCCGGAATTTCGAGAATGTTCCCAAGAGCTGCGAATCTTCAAATATCACTCGACTGAGCAGTTGACGATGCACCAAAGTATCCCAAACCGGAACCCAAGGCCATAAAGTGACTCCCAAAGTCGGGTTCCCCAAACTAGACGCCCCGCAGAATGTGCCCTTCGCGCAATGCTAGCCCCCGCAAAGCTGTATCATATAATCCCCCGCACTCGAGTGTAGAAGTTGAAATAATACAAGTTGTCATACCTCTTAACCCCTAGTACCACATCTATCTAGTAAAATAGCTTAAGCACACACCCAGCCAGTATAAGATTAAGAAAAAGAGAAAAACAGACGACCCTTATCGCTTTTTATTTGGAGACAAGAAAGCATAGACACAAGAGAGCGTGGATTAGATTAGATTAGCAGGTACCAGCAGCGTACGATACTAGAGTATCATACACAGCTAACGAATTTTTAAACTGGCCCCAAGGAGCTCGTCAATACAGCTTGCCTGAGCCGCATTCCCTCGGTCACTAAGGTTGCACAATCTTAGCCGTTGGACATACTCGCAGCAGGCAAGAAGTACCGGAAAACAGGGATCCACAAAAGATATGGCAAAGGGTCTGTGCGTATCTAAGCTTCCATAAAAATCAACGAGCCTCACTTTCGAATGCTTCTTACCTGCAGCATGCTAGAGTAACTATTACGATTGAGATGCTTCGTTCATTGATTTGGAGAAAAGGCAGAAAGGAGTAATCTCAGAGAGGGGAGAAGAAGCCACACACTATCTAAGGAAACAAACGGGGACGGTGAACCTGCATATAGGCAGGGAAAGCATCAACATGTAGGAATTCATACAGCCTACAGTACACGTTCCTACAACAGGCATAGCCAACACCACGCAGCGGAAAGGCCCTGATTATTCAACAGAGGATAGAACTATAAACCCAGGCAATTTATGCCGGACCTCAGTTGCGATCCCTGACCCGAGCTCCTTCTTGACTCTATCGCTGCCCTTGCTCTGCAAGATAACAGCAGAGGAGTCGATACAAGCAGCAGCAAACAAGCTTAAGGAATTTGTAAGTCGGAATAGACTCTCACAAGGAATATTTTGCTATCAGGCATTCACATCACCAGAAATGCAAAGCAGTGGCATACTGCCGCTGAGACCACGCCCGATGTCGCCCAACCTCTACCAAGGAACTAATCCGCGTAGGCTCGAAGCCAGCCGCTTCCCGATCCCCGCGAATTTAGCAGGCCAGTCCCCGATACAATATTCAGTAAGAGGGGCAACCCAACATTAAGCGGACCCACCTTGCCGTTCACGTACCCTAGTCAAGTCGTGTTCGATAGCTGTATCCCGAATAGTAGGTTTGTACGAGTTTACCCCATCTCAACCAACTGCGAGGACATCCTCTCACTTAGACTTGTAGATAAAGCATGATCGTTTCCAAACCCCGTGCTCTCCATCGGGTTACTTCTATGCCATATCTCTGAATCGCGCTCAAGAACAGATCAACGGCAACCAATAAAACGAAATTGGCTACCCATTGAGATATACATGGCTTTCGCGAAAAACTCAAATCACATACAATGCCGGGAGAGCGTTTTAGTTATCTTGGAACCCTTGCTCCCAGAAAAAGTCTGCACTAGGGGCGCTGGGATTGACAAAGTGAGAGCTATCCAAGGGTACACGGACCGATTGTGGATATCAACCGATCGCCACAACAGCTTCACCCTAAATTTCAAGGGTCTTATTTGCCTGCCGTAGTCTGGCTCCTCTTGGCCTTCAGCTCCTCTTGTGGAAGATCCCGTGTGTCTAAATATGTCCCTAGGGACCCACAGCCGCAATGGAGAATACAGTACCCAACGAGCTGCTTTCCCCTGAGTATCGACAAATGGAGAAATTGCCCTCTTGTGGAGGCCTGCGGTCTTGGAAAGGCATGCGACACCTGCCTTCCCCCGCAATTGATTGTGATTTTCGTGAGCAATATCCGCAAGAAAAGCATTGTATTCACTCGGATCTGAGCTATTTTGTGTCGACATCATGTGTACCAATGAATCCTTAGCAGTCTTTCTTGTTCCCGAGAATGAAATATGCCAGGGGATCTATGTCCGAACAAAAGCGCCTAATGATGATATCGTAACTGGTAGGGTCAGTGCATAGTACGGGAGTCGGGGCGAGGTTCTGATGGAGAGATGAAAACATCTGGGAGCAGCCTTGAAAGCTCGGGGGCTGGGGTTGTTGCTTGTTTGCTTGTTCGTTGAAACCGTTGTGTATTCTTGAGCGAGGTCATGGTATTTCCTACTGCTGGGTGCTCTGCTCCTGGGATTATGGGGTTAGAAAAGATACCCCCTATATTTCAAGAACAAAAGGGTGTACTCGAGTTCGGTGCATCAAGTGACAATGGCGAATGCAACCAAGGTCGCGCCATGGTAACCATCGTCATAGAGTGCGAGCGATAAACGGTGACACTGCACAACACTCACATTAGAACTCTACCACCTATAATATCCGAGTATTCAGAGCGAGAAATAGTCTGCCTTTTTTTCTCTCTTGGAAACCTGATATAAAAAATAGGCACAGTCACACCCCTCTATCCCGGATGTGGATAATCCGAATACCCCGCCATCGTATAAGCCCAGGAGTTCTAAATTTCTTTATACCAAAGCCTAACCTATTGTCCCTGACCATCCGTTGTACAGGACAGATTCTTTGGGTTGTGGCCGCCCAGGATAGCGGGGTGCGATAATACAGCCATCGCTCAGGTCAAGGGCCACAAGAAACGATTAATTCTGCGAAATCCCCTCCCTTCGAACCCATGGGCAGCAGTGCACGCCTCATACACTCGACGATACAAGATTTGGTAGCTATCAGTTATATATATGCTAGGCAGCCTATAGTGCCCTAATGCCCCTCTGGAGGAAGTTGCACTCGCCCACGGGGATCAAAAAAAATGGATCCGAAAATGCCTCCCAAAGAGCCATCTGAGGACACACTCGAATCCACCCATCGCAAAGTATCACTCGACCCACCGATCTCTGCAGCCCAACGCGAGCATAGATGGCGCCCTTCTCATATCGATACTGTTTTACCGTGAGAAGACCCCACACTAAGCTAGCCCCGTTCCCCAAACCCGCAGTCCGTACATGTAACTCGTAAGGGTTGTAGATCCTATCGAGTGATGTTCTGGCAGGGTTTGAAAGCGGAACTTAAGCCGGTTGCACCCGCTATCTGGGAGGACAGGATAATTGCATTTAAGTTTGGCTCCTGTCTGGCTTGCTCCACGTCATATATATCGGATTGTCCTTCACTAGGACAGTGTTCAATATTTCGATCTCAGCATAAACCAAAGCGCACGGTACCAGCTCCAAGAATCCATCCCTACGCTCACGAGAGCGAAAATAGACTACCAACTCACTGCCACCATCCGACAATTATCACTCGATCCAACACGAAAACCAGATCCCAGAATTATAGATACCCACAGGAATCTGACCACCACATTAAGTGACCCAATAGTGAAATTCCACGGGCCGTTTCCATGCACTCTCATCATATCTTAGATGCGAAAGGGGGAGGAAAAAAAGCAGCAAACATCCTCACTGGGTGAATGCGCCTGAAACCCAGAAAGCATCGACGACAACTAGGCATTTATACCGATACTGTACATATTATGATATCAACTCCCTACCCCCAGTCCCGAGATATCATATTTCACAATCCCAGGACTTCCTCACATCTTCTTGCCTCATCCCCGGTTACGAGGGACGTGCCGAGGGGGAGACCCTATAGGTTAATCAGAACCAAGCAAGGCTTTTTATATCGCAAGGGTTTCCCTAGGAAGCTCAGGAAAACCGGCTTGACCCGAACAACAATTCTGCTATCCGACCGACTGGCCGAGGCCACTAAAAAAATTAAAAAAAGGTTAATGGTGCACTCCAATCAACATTTCGGTATTATCTCACCACCAACTCACCAATCCCAGTGGCCCACTCAAAACTCCCAGTCCTGCTGGACCCGGGCTGATATACCAGGTTTCTCCTAGGGTACCATAGGAGACTCAATATTTTCCTCAAATTAGGACAAAAAGATGCCTGAAAACCCGGTACTGCTCTCAACCAATTTACTCGGGGGGATCAGTAAAAACCGGAAAACCATTTCTACGGACCCCATTCAAACCCCTACGAAGACAAGGGTTATGTTTTCCTATTTTAATGACCCCTCCGAGTACAAAACTGTGTCTCGAGTCGACAAGCCAATGGGCGTGATCTCGACAGAACTCTTTTCTTTTTTCTCCTTTCTCTCTCCATTCAACTCCCATGATCACACACGACCCTAGGGATTTATGGCACTCGTTGCCCCCAGAGCCTTGCTAGTCTGCGCAAAGAGCACTTTACTCGAGTAACGATACGACAACCGCACAAATACGGCTCTTCGTTGGCAGGCGGGCACGCACGCACGCACGATACGTCGGCCGCAGAGTAATCTTTCTCAGGGCGCATAGTTCTCATATCGGAGCAAGGCAATTGCTCGGGCCGTCCGGAGATGTTATGACACAGTACTTTCGCGCTAGCTCCTCGGGAAACACAGCGACGTCAGACACGACCAAGTCCTGCCCCCAATAAACTATCCAGAGGATCAGCAAGCTTGTTCAAATGTCGGTAAGCGCATTAATTACCTGGGTAGGAAATAGTTGCCAAGATCGGGTTAAAATTCCGGCCGTCACCGCGGAGAGTGACAACACCTAAGACCTCACGACCGAAGAAGGTTCGTATCGGATGCATCTGATGGCCTAACCCGAACTTATCTAGATAACACTATGAGCAGCAAGGACTTTGTTCAAGGTGTTTCCCATTTCGCAAAGGCCGTTAAGGCAAGTGTTCGTTTGTTTGTTGGGAGAAAAACGTTGTGACTATCATATGACAGGAGTAGTAGGTAGGTTAAGGCTCCTCAAAGGTCCCTTGGATGGTGCTCGAGCACATACGGCATCTCTGCCGTGCTGGTACCCAAGTGCCGGGATTGACCTCAAATTCCCATACCGGCTGCAGATATCGGTCCTCATACGGCATTCTCCAGATTTGAGATATGTATATCTCCCCACTCACAAAGCTATCCAATCTATATTGAGGCCTTGTTTGAAGGCATATTACCCCCCAAATATGGCTGACGAAGAAAGTTCTCCTGTCTTGTCTCCCCGCCGGCCATACAGATCGGATTGCGTGCGCAAGTGCGATATTAGATACCAGTACGATATTTTGACCTGGCTAAAACGAGGTGGTCGGATTTCTTTTATTCTGAAGGCACACAACATACAATGCACAATGCGCGCCAAGACAGAGAGAAGAAAAAAGGAAAATGACCAGAGAAGACCTGAAAAAAAAGCCACCAGTAGTCGGATTGTAAAAGTGCCTGGGACAGGGCACCACACTGGTATGCTCTATGATACTTTTCCTGAGGGACAAACTCGATGTTATGATACAAGAAAATTAATAAAGCCATAGTGTGGCGTCTCTGAATGGTTCATCCGTCGAAGTCCTTCTCAGAGTCACCCCGTGACCGAGTGGGAATCACGGTAATGGGTGTAACGGGGTAGCGGGGGTTCAGGATAAAGAAGGAAATGGGAGTTGATTGTCACTGCGTGTGAGACAATGGGATCGTTCGCTCCGGAGCCGGTTGTTTCGGCTGCAACCGGCACTCTTTGCCTTGGGTTGGGTTGCACAAGAAAAATAAAATAAGGTCCACCTGAAACAAAAAAAACTCAGTCGCAATCTGGAAAAACGCCCGATGGCGGCCCAGGTGTGCCCTCACCCTCCTGGTACTTTGTTCTGCCAATTATTCACGGTATGTGCTGGCTGGCTGTTACAATTGATGGGGTGCAGAAGACTCGACCAAGACCGATGGGCTATTGTAATGCATCTGGTCTCACGGAAAGCCAACGTGGAAGTCACGGTGCAAGCAGGGCTGGACCGAAAGACGAACGAGTGGAAGGGAGGGTAGGAGGGATCGGGAAGGATTTGGAAGATATCAGTCTGATTATCTCGTGCAGATATTACGGGATGTTGGGAAAGGCGGATGGATGGATGGCCCCCAAGCTTGTGAAGAAGAAGAAGCAAAGGGACGAGAAGGGAAACCCGTGAAGATGCTGCACGAGCATTTGAGTAGGCAACTGGGGTACCGGGACTCGAACGGGACTCGTACCTACCTCGAGGATTGTACCGGTAGGGTACTGCGCAGCATTGTGGCAATCAATTGGAATCCGTATTATATGTCGTGTCCAGTAGGGCTCCCTTCATCCCTCCATGCATTGCCGGGTTGGTGCACTTAACTCTACTGCACTCGAACACAACAAGTCATCGAAGCAGGAGAAAGGGGGAAAAGGAAAGGAAAAAAAACCCCAAAGAGAGAAGTTTAAAGGTAAGATAGGGAGAAAAACTCTAAGAAAAAGCAAAGCAAAAAAACATAGCGGTACAGTAACGTCTCAAGCCGACAACGACGAGTAGAACTCAACAAAAAAACGATAAGGGAAGGTTCCCGGAATGAGTTTTTTAACGCGTGTTAAATACCATTGACCCTCTCCCTTTTGCTAAACAGCCAATGGGAATCATTCCCCGCCAGCTCGTTCTGAGACGGATGTTTGGCCTAACCCCAGAAAAAATCGGCGCCTTGACAACCAACATGGGTCTCGGCAGTGCAACCACACTTTCAAACACCCGGATCATTCCGTGTCCCAATTCCAACTTCACCGGCTCAGGCTGCGGAAGAAATATACATACGGTAATCGAAAGAGATTCAAACGAGCCGTGTGGGATCTTGCAGAAGAAGCAGACTGCTTACACCTTGTCCTCGGAGATTTTTCTTCCGGGCCCACAAGACTACTCTCGATCGTGATGGCTTCCATCTACTAGTAGGCCACTCTTGAGAGAAGGGGGGAGCACGGAAGTGATGGCGTTCGGTGCGTTGGTTCCGATTGCAAGCAGTCGAGTTCGAGTATCGTAATCCCCGATTTCCTTTTTGCCTCACCACATGGGGGGGGGGGAGCTAGGCGGCATAATATTATGATATATTAATTGAACCAAGGCGTCGGCCAGAGCGTGTGTGTATGTACCCCCCTCGCCGGTCAACATGCACAAGAGAGAATACCATAATCGGATTTTGTCGTGATGGCATACGATCACTGGGTAGTCGGTGCTTTTTTTTTTTCTTACTGTATCTTCGGAGCACGGCAGAGCAGGCATGCGGGAGCGTACCCACTGGCGGAATTTACCGAAAATACCGTTTCTGGGGCGGCTGCGCCCTGCCCTCGGTATCCCATGTGCAAACTGCAAACCTGAAAACAGATGCCAGCGAGTCAGATTCCGGCATATCTTATTTGCCTTGTTGCTAATCCCTCCCAATATCTCCTCCATTCCACACCTCACCTCCCTCCAGCCACCAGGAAGTCCAGAGTGCCGGTATTAAATTATATGTACGATGGTGCACAGCTTTCGGCTATGTTGTGCAAAAAAAAATTTGGTGAATTGAGTACACAATTTTCTCGACCTTGAATCTCATGTTCATGCTTAGCCAAGGCTTAGGATGATCTGTCCCCCCCCCCACTATTCGAGACCTTGAACGATCCGTTGCATGATCCAATAAGTCGGTTAAGTGAGATGGGTACCCGTCACAAGGAATACCTTGTTCCTAGATAGATTGGCAATGTTATTTCTTGGCCACCGGTGGTCCGAATAACTGGTGCCAAGGAGCACATCCTTCCAACCGGATCCAGATATCAAATTGTCAGATTGCTGGAGCGCACGAGCCCATACACAAGCATCCTCAAGCAACTAACCCAGCGGACAAGCATGGCTAAGAACATAAGCATCGAGTTTCATTCGGGCGAAGTGCCGGACGGCGACATCCTCCCCGGATAATCTGGCCGATCAAAATTTCGACAGAAAATTTAGATTTACAAGTATTACCGGTGCTTAGCTTACGGTGCCCCGTACCGTGTCACTCCACAAGTAATAGGCCGAACATTTCGAGCACTGGTACCAATGTAGTATGGATTCTCAATTACGCACAGATAATTAGCCATATATTTTTTCTTCTAATCCCTGTTGTCCGGATGCCACTTACTTACCTGTTGCTTGCGCACTGCACTGTATTTATAACGCTAATTTGGCACCGGGGCACCTCATGCTTATCATAAGATTTCGTCTGACTTTACTAGTCCTGCGGAGGGAAAGGAAGGCTTTGATAAACTTTCGTTAGAATGTTTGGGGATGACAGTTCGAGTGGATGCTATAGGGTAGAGCAGCAAATGCTGTCATAATATTATAATGAAAGAAGCCTATAGAATAGCAAGTAAGGAGGGAAGAAGGGAGACGAGTCGGAAGGAGCCATCCACACAGCATCGTATCATGCCGGCTACCGGAGCGAGGAGGAAGAACATGGGCCTATATTATTACCGCCGAGTGGACTGTACGACCGCAATATATGTGGTATATATATCTTCTCTAGCGAAGTTCCTGCTTGCCTGCCATTCCATATCGTGCGCTGAAGAAAGAAGGCTTGTGATGAAGGACCATTCAAGGAACGACGGTATCAAGCATTTAGAAGTTACACCGTTACATCGTTATTCTTACAACTCCCATATTCAGCCTCTTCCCCCCCCCCTTTCCCCTTCTACCTCTTCTCCTTTCCATTTACTGGCGTATTGTATTTTTTTCTTTTCTTTTTTTTTTTTTTGCATGTAGCCGGGGTGCAGATTTGGTTTTTTTCTGCCGCAGCCGGAGGGAGAGAGGGAGGGAGGAAGAGATAGATGCTTGGGATACGGAAGCTCATCCGCACTCTAAGTTACTCTAGATTATTTTATTTTTTATTCACCCATTTGTTGTGGCTGCCCATCGTTGCTGTTTTTTTCTTGTTCTTGCATTTTTTTTCTTTTTTTCTTTCTTGCCAGTCAGCCACGGAAACGGTTCTAAATGTCTTGCCCGTGCCTGGCGCATGTCACTTCCCCATTGCAAACAGACTCCCCTCCCTTCCTCGGGAATACGGTATCATAGCTTTTTTTTTTTGAGAAGCCACGCTCTGTCTAAGCCACTACCTAAGCCACTACCGGACCAGACATAGCACGGCCGAGTTGAAGCTGGACATTTTGTATGGGAACTGCCACCTTCCAACTTCAACTCGGCCGCAAGGGTTTTGGATCCCGTAAGTTACCGTATCATGCCTGGATCATACCCGTAGCTGGGTCGGTCGCTTGATTCCTTGCTTACGTGATTAATATCCCTTTCTCTCTTTTTTTTCTCTCCCTCTCTCCCTCATCTTGTGCTGCCGGCATTAACTTGTATATAGTATGCATTTGTCCATCTCACAAGTTATTCCTCGAGTATATCAGCACTAAATCGCCATCGTATTGTGCGGACGGTTGCGGACGGGTGACACTATGTAGTATAAATTACCGTGGGGCAGGGTACTACTATGTTCACGCCTTCGGTAAGTGGGCAGACAGTACTAGTACTCGAGTACCAATCAGACTGTTCAGACATACGGACAGATAATCGTAGGGGGTATGCGTAGGAACCCATTAATAACAGCACTGCACATAATATTATATTATGTGCATGCCTAGCATGGCAGGGGAGTATGATCGCTGATGTGCTTTCTAGGGCTATGTTCTTTACTCTCGGTAGCCGGTAACTGGGGATCCATCACAGTTGTCTTTCTTCCTTTGCGTCCGCCCCGTTGTGTCTTACAGCACGACGGTTTCCCCTCCATAGTTCACATTCGTCCCATTTGTCCCAGCTCACCAGGCCTAGTAAAGATTCGTTGATTGTCCTCCTCTTTCTTCACACATCATTCACAACACGTTGTACTAGTCTCGCAATTAATACCGGGAGCACATCACGTATGATGGTTCAGCCCGTTTACTTTTTTTTTTTAATCTTGGGTACCGCAAAGGGTGGAATCGTAGGTGGAGTGGCGGTGTTTGTTTGGGCGAATGCTGGCTGCTTACTGGGACAACTTTTTTTTCTTTTTCTTTTTCTTTTTTTCCTGTTTCTTCGCCCTTTTCCTCATGAGGGTTATGGTCGGTAGGGGTGTGTAAGGGCTGGTGGGGATAAGTGAAGGAGAAGAGCCGGAAGCCAGGGAGCAAGATTCTGGTCTGGGTGATCCGAGCGAGTTTGCAAGAGGAAGAGAAGGAAGGCGTCGGAGTGCCGTGGAGATCTTGGTCACGGTAGGTGGGGTGCCGATGAGACTCTAGCCACAAGGCCCGGGAGTTTGCTATTTGCGGTTGGGTTGGTGAGTGACTGGGCGGGTGAGTAAGTAGGGAGTTGAAGAAGTGAGTGAGCGCGAGTGAACGGGAAATGGAGAGAGGAAGTTGTAATAAGAAAACGAGAGGCAAGGAAGTCTGCTGTACTATCTCATCAGCCAAACTGTCCTCTCTGTTCTGCGGTGTTACCTGCTCATAAGAGGAACCTTCTTTTTTTCCTCGCTCTCCTTCACCTGCTGCACTGTTGCACTTTTCCTCACCCTGGGTGGGGAACGGGAGGTCGGGAAATATCCTGTGAATCCGGGCCCTTTTCTTGCTTCATTTTCCAAAGCCCAGCTCTCCGTTACCAACCTACAAGAAAGTTAGTTGCCTACCAGCTGTCAAGTGCCTTTCTTTTTTGTCCTGCCTCTCTGCCTTTCTCTGCCTGCCACTGCCTCCGGTTGTGTCATTGTCATCGCCGCCGCCGCCGCAAGTGGTCGGTTCCGCTTTTATCTGGTTTGCTTGATCATTCTTCTCTCTCCCCGTTCGCTGTTGCTCTTGTTCCTCCTTCGCTCCCTCTCCACAGCTTCCAACGCCTCTCGGCTTGCTCGTTTCAAGACCACCACCCAAGCACACCCGTTGCAAAGAGCTGTGCAAAAGGGAAAAAAGGGAAAAAGAAAAGGGAAGGGAAAAACGTGGAAAAGGGAAGTAATTAAAAAAAGACCGGAAAAGAAAAAGGATAGAAAGGAACAGTAAGAAAAAAGAGTGGGAGACCGCGGGCAAAAAAAAGAGAAATCGTCTCGTGCAGCCCTCTGAGAGAAGGCCCTCCCAAGAAGAGGAAGAAGAAAAAAGAAAAAGAAAAAGAGATCCACCCTCCCCCTTCACCTTTTTACTAAAATCTCCTTCCACCCATCTTCTTCCATCTTTCATTGTGTGAACTGCCTCACCGAATTGCGCATTTCACCGGCCCCCTGAGCTGGTAATCCAGAGCTGTCGTGACGCCTCTGTTGCTCTACAGCTGCCATTACGCTGCCCAAGCCTGACGAGGACTGAGATACTCGAAATTCGGCTTCTTTACAAGGTTCGGAGTCAGCTGAATGCATGCAATTTCGCCCCTGCTGTTGAAAAAAAGATATACAATTTCAACGTTTCCCCTCTGTCTCTCTGCTCGACTGCATCTTCATCTCTCGTGACAGCGTCCCTGAACGACCATATCGTCTAACGGCTACAAGCATTGCCTTAGCCTCCTGGGCTGCGGAAACTGCGGAGATAGTATCATGGAAGATAGAACAAATTCAATTCGACACCCGCCTTTTCAAGGTACACTTCCTCCGCCGAATGGAATGCATTCCTATGACCCGAGTATGAATACTCCTTCATCCACTTCACTTTCAGGCACCGCGAGCGGTCAGAGTCAACACATGAGCATCAATAATTCCAACCACGCTTCTTTCCAACCATACAATTCGAACTCTGTTTCTCCTGGTCCCTCTCGCGACGGGCAGATTCCTTCACCGTCTGCTGGAGCGCCAATGCATCCGGGTCAAGTGATGACCGGGACACAGAAGAGGGCTTATCGACAGCGGCGGAAAGATCCCTCTTGCGATGCGTGCAGAGAGCGCAAAGTCAAGGTCTATCTTACTTTTTCTTGCTTCTTGCTTAAAATCTCTTGGATTTCTCATCACAATCCTCTGAGTCGAACTTTCTATTAGACAATAAGCTTACTCTTTACTTTTTTGGGAAAATAGTGCGATGCTACAGACGTTGCGAGCTGTTCTGAATGCGCTTCCAGGAACGTCAAATGCCAATTTACAAAGGAGACCAACCGTCGCATGTCATCGATAAAGTGAGTATAATTTTCTTAGGCGCTGGTGCTTGGGCGTAGGATGCTAACGGCTGTTGGTGAAGGCAGGTGCAGGATCTTGAAAAACAGCTACTCGTGGCAAAGGAACAGATTCGAAAGCTCCAGAATGGGCAACAAACAAAGGAGCACATGTTGGAGAATGGAGCCACAGATAGCAGTGCTCCAGATATACCTATAACGGTTCCTGACTTAAACTCGAATCCGCAGAGGCGACCTCGACCACCAGTTACCCAGGGTTTGGCTGGTGTCCGGGCGCACCTCCGTAATTATAGCCGAGGTGTTTTCAAATCTCCACCGCCCTACAGACAAGTTGGGTTTCAATCCAATTTTTCTCCACAGCTTCCAGAGCTTCCTCCACAATCAGTCGCGGATGCTATCCTGGCCCAATATTATCAGACGATACATTCTGTCATCCCTATTCTTCATTGGCCGCAGTTTGTGCAACGTTACGAGGAGGTGCGGAAGCAAGGTGATTTGTCGGGAGTTCCGCCCTGTTGGGGATCGGTGCTCTTTGCCGTCTTTGCTTGTGGTCTGTTGTATACTGTGGATCCACAGATAAAAGCGAGTTATCCCGACAATGGAAGGTCATTTATTGGATATTCTCGGCAATTGACGGATTTATTTAACGACGAATTTACGATAGACCATGCTCAATCGGCGTTACTCACAAGTATTTTCCTCACGGAATTAAATTGTAAATCCGCTGCTTGGACTTGGTTGGGCTCGAGCGTCAGAATTGCACAAGACATAGGGTTGCACCGGGAGAGTGGACCATGGCCGGTTGTTGAAGGAGAGATGCGTCGTCGGGTTTGGTGGGGAATGTATGTGTGGGATCGGTAAGTTGAGCATCGTGGGGATGCGCGGAGGTTCAAATTGTAATTACCGGACGCTAATGTTTCCTTTGCAGACTTTTGTCAGTCGAGCTCGGGCGAGTCCTGCAGATCGAGGACCAGGATTGTGATATCTCTTTACCTTGTGCCCTTGATGACCATTTCATCTACGATGAGGGTTTGTTGGTGCCTAACGGGTCATCACAACAGCCTGCGAATTTCCTCCTAACAACTATTCACGTGGTTCGTCTTATCGGGCCATTGCTGAAAAACCTTCAAGCACCTGTCATATCTCCACAAAATCTGGCTTGTTTTGATACCCACTTCACATCGTGCCTGTCGGCATTCCCTGCTAATTGCCACATTGACAATCCTAATCCTCTTGAGCCCCGACATTTGTCACCCATATTCCACCTTCAGAACTGCCGGCTAGTGCTTCATCGACATAATTTATCCACATTATGTCCCTTTGAGGCTCGTGTGGCGGCCCTCGATTATTGCGTCTCGGCTGCTAAAGACACAGTTCATTTCCTATCTCGTGTCATGCAATACGGCTATGGTGGAGAGTGGCAGAACATGATAGCAACGTGCGCATCTACAATGATTTGTACTCACATTTGGCGTTGCTCGTTGTTCTTATGTTTCCGTGGATTTTATAACGAAGCTCTGGTATGCGTACAGGTTAGCAATGCGATCGGCGAAATAAGGGATGTAAATATTGCCTGTGGAAGGAATCTTTACGGTTTCCTCCGGTTATTGATGGAGAGGCTCGATGCAGGGGTTAATTTGGAACATGATGAAGGGATGATGGCATTGGTCTCCGGGGATGTTCAGGGAAGCACGGAATCCTCGTGGGTATGGACTGGAAGTGAGACTGGGC
>Ga0307509_10001308_pt1 | contig 42220 bp, 31 predicted proteins | sample 10_EM_MG_FD_202245 | JGI IMG/M metagenome (GOLD analysis project Ga0307509, IMG submission 202245) | Populus trichocarpa ectomycorrhiza microbial communities from riparian zone in the Pacific Northwest, United States - 10_EM | ecosystem: Host-associated > Plants > Roots > Unclassified | place...
GCATTCAGTCCTTGTCGCACCTGACCCTAAGTTTGAACACCCAAGTTTTTCTGTGTTCCAAAATTACCGTTGCAACGGAGAATGACCACCCCGGCTCTGTACCATCAATTCATGATAGACCCTAGTACTCGAGTACGGTAGTCACCTGTGGTGGTTTGGCACGGTGCGTAATCTAAGACACCTGCAGCCCCGGCGGCCCGTCCCTGGCGGTCACCCGGACGGACGCCATGATACCAGTCCGTCCCAGACTATCCTTTGGGTACTGCCGACCGCCCAGCCCGTACCCGAAGACTCATGGACTGAACGCTTGGGTTCACAGATTCGACACCGAGTTAGTTGTGTCTACCAGAATTCATTATTTTCCATCTATACCGGTTATCTACTAGTACTCACTACCCCGCAAGACATTGCTAATCGGTTTTTCCGATTCTTTTATCCTGGCGCGCACTACTTGTACTGTACACCAAGCTAGACGATCCCACACTAGGCGCCAGCATGATTGTTTATGGTGAAGGGTTGGGCGGCGCCGCAGCATGGCGTTTAAAGGGTGTGGAACCCCCCGCCGCTTGTATTAATGCGCTAAACAGAGCCAGAGCAGAGAGTTATGGCTGACCAAACTTGGGGGGAGTTTGATTGGAGGAATCCATAAGGTTGCACAAAGACCTAACTTTTCTTCAGCCCCAAGGGATCCAAGTACCGGGAGTCGACTCCCTCCATCACCCATCATCCGCAGTACTCAAAGCAGCAAAACACAGAAAATGTCTCAATCATTCAGTAATAATATCAGCTCTTTCAACACGATTGTTAATAACCTTACCGCTGCCGACGACCGATCTAATATCCTAGCGTGGTTATCCCCACTAAATCCAAAGTTACGACATCAGGATATTCGGGACCGCCGAGTTGAAGATGTGGGAGAATGGCTCTTACAAACCGAGGAATTTAGGAGTTGGCATGCTGGTAGTGGAGGAGGCAAATCCGATAACGCAGTCCTATTTTGCTATGGGGATCCGGGGGTGGGCAAGACTTTTATTAGGTAATAAGGGCAAACCTCCATAAATTGAAGAGGGGGCGAGTGCTAACAGGCCATGATATTAGCTCATTAGTAACAGACAGGTTGTGCGATCAGGCTCGAGGCCGAAGGATGGCGGTTGCGTGTTTTTACTTCGACTTCGCGGCCGAAAAAGAACAGTCACCGGCAAGTATGCTGGGGGCCGTGCTCAAACAGGTTGTGAGTGGACTGGAAGAGATACCCGAGGAAATAGCGCAAGCCTACAAAGACCACAAAAAGGTGATTGATGGGCGGGGAGTGCAACTTGACGATATTGTGAACATGCTACATACTACTGCTTCCAAAAAACCCACATTCATCTGCATCGACGCTCTCGATGAATGTGTGGCGGGATATCGAGCCAAAGTTCTTGATTCCCTTAATCTGGTTTTACAGAGATCCCCAGGCACTCGGATATTTGTGACAGGAAGACCACAGATCCAAGCTGAGGTCGAGAAGCGCCTCCCTAGAAGAGTAATTACTATACGTATCACTCCGCGGAGAGACGATATTATTAGTTATCTTCATGCTAGACTGGGTGAAGACGCAAAGCCGGGTGCGATGGACAGTAGCCTGAAGGCAGACATCCTGAAGAAAATTCCGGAAGATGTTTCTGAAATGTAGGTAAAAGCAACAACACTACTAGTAGAGAAGCCGCCTTAAGTTATCCACTAACAGATACATATCTAGATTCCTACTAGTCTCGTTGAATGTCGATGCGATCCTGCAGGAAACCACAATCGCGCGTAGGCGACGAAAACTCAACGCAATGACTGATGGGTTGGGGTTGGGGGGCGTTTATGGCGAGACATTGGGTCGGATAAAGGGACAGGGCGAGGAGGAAGCGAGGCTTGGCATGGCCGCCTTAATGTGGATCTCTCACTCGGAGCGACCCTTAAAGGTTGACGAATTATGCCATGCTCTAGGGGTCGAAATCGGAACCGCGGATCTTGATGCCGACAATGTTCCTTCAATAGGGACGGTTTTAAGTTGTTGTCAAGGACTTATCTCCATAGACAATAAGAGTTCCAAGGTCCGGTTAATCCATTTTACTCTTCAAGAGTACCTCCGAACTCACCCTGAGCTTTTTGATAGAGTTCACTCGACAATGGCAGAGACCTGCCTAAGCTATTTGAATTCCTGCCAGATCAAGGCTCTTTCGGGTACTCCCTCTCCCGATCTCCGGTACAGACTCCATTGGGAGCTTACCTCCCTATTTTTGGACACACCACTTCTGGAATATGCTTCTCTATATTGGGGAATACACACAAAAAGGGACCTGTCAGCTTGTGCGATACAGCTTGCACTGAATCTATTTGAGGGCAGCCACCACATATCCACGGAAATCCTCCTGAGCGCGGGCAAATTGTGGCGGCACTATCCCGACATCGATGAAGCTTCCCAGTTCAGTGGTCTGCACTGTGCATCCTTCTTCGGAATTGTTGAGATTGTAGCTAGTTTGCTAGAGTTAGAAGGTTGTGATACAAACCAAAAAGACTGCATAGGTAACACACCACTGGCGTTGGCTGCTTTGAGTGGGAACGAAGGAGTGGTGAAAGCACTACTCAGGCAAGACGACGTCAACCCAAACGAACCAAATAACAAGGGTGAAACACCACTCTGGTTGGCAGCTAAGGAAGGGCACGAGGGAGTAGTGAAAATACTACTCCGGCGGGGCGACGTAAACCCCGACAGACCAGATGGGCACAACCGAACGCCGCTCCGGTGCGCTGCTGAGAACGGCAACGAGGGAATGGTGAAAATACTCCTTGGGCGGGACGACATCAACCCCGACAGATCGGATAGCGAAGGCCGAACACCACTCTGGTGCGCTGCACAGAGGGGACATGAGGGAGTGGCGAAAATACTACTCGGGCGAGATGACGTCAATCCTGACAAGTCTAATAAGGACGGCAGAACACCGCTCTGGTGGGCCGTCTCCAATGCGGAGGAGGAACTGGTAAAAATACTCCTCGGGCGGGGCAACGTCAACCCCAACCAACTAATTGAATACGGCCAAACACCGCTCTTGTGGGCTCTCATTGGTGAGCGCGAGGGATTGGTTCAGATACTGCTCGCACGGAACGATGTCAACTTCGACCAACCAAATAGCCACAGCCAAACACCGCTCTGGTGTGCTGCTAGGAATGGGCATAAGGAAGTGGTCAGAATGCTGCTCGGACGGGGCGACATGAACCCCGACAAACCAGATAAGTACGGCCGAACACCACTCTGGTGTGCTGCTGAGAATGGGCATAACGAAGTGGTCAGAATGCTGCTCGAACGGCTCGACGTGAGCCCCGAAAAACCAGATAAGTACGGCCGAACACCACTCTGGTGCGCTGCTGAGAACGGCCATGAGGGAGTGATGGAAATACTCCTTGGGCGGAGCGACGTCAACCCTGATGCACTAGATAGCGAAGGCCGAACGCCGCTCTGGTGTGTTGCCTTCACCGGGCAGGAAAAGATGGTGCAAATCCTACTCGCACGGGACAGTGTCAATCCCGACAAGCCAAATACCCGCGGCCGAACCCCGCTCTGGTGTGCTGCTAGGAACGGGCACAAAGGAGTAGTGCAGATGCTACTCGGGCGTGATGGCGTCAGCCCCGACAGACCAGATATCGACGGTCGAACACCACTCTGGTATGCTTCTGGTAATGGACACAAGGAGGTGATGAAAATACTACTTGGGCGGGACGACGTCAATCCTGACAAACCAGATATCGACGGCTGGACCCCGCGCTTGTGTGCTGCCAGGCGTGGCCATGCCGGAGTCTTTGCACTACTGCGGCCCCCAGCGCCTCCCACCCCCCGCACGGCATAATGCTGCGGAGGTACTGTTCCCCTCCTACTTTCGACCGATATCCTGTGTGCTATTTCTCCAAGGATCACAAAGGTTCCATAGACGCGCCTTCCCCCATCACTAATACCTCCCATCCCCTCCCTGCCTCGTTGCGCACTTTGAAGCACCTTCCGGTAATCGCTATCTCCCCCTTCTTTCCGGAGTATGCCCGCCCATCCACTCTACAACGAGATATCCCGCGCTGCTTGGAATTTCCGTCATATTATTTCCTTTTATTCTTCTCCTCTGGTTATATGCCATCCTTCCCTATTTCTTTTTCATTTCTTCTGTGCTATAGTTCCATTTTTTTCTTCCCTCCCTTCTAAGTTTGATACAAGCATAGAGAAACGAGAATAATACGTGCGAGCATCTCTAATCCGAGAGCTAGTTCTTAATTATGATATGGCGGTGAATGGTGTCCACATGCTTTAACGAAAGCCGCACCTACATACCACTTCCTTCCAGGTGTCAGCTCAAGGGTATGGCTAGGAGGTCGCCCGTAGAGTAGTTACACCACACGAAATACTTCAGCGATAAGGTACAATACTAGAAAAATGCATCCCGCAGCTGGGAAATTTAATACCGGGTAACGGTGTCTCTCCCCAGAGGATCTCATGTCGTAGCAAGTGCTAGTTAATTCCTTAGAGCCTGTTTGGTTGCGACGGTTCCGTTCCGTTCTCCCATACAAATGGTCCTTTTCCTTCCGTTTCAAAACGGAGAGAAGATCATTTTCACGGCAGAAACGGTCGCCCTACGGAACGGAACCGTTGTAACCAAACAGGCTCTTAACCTTCCTCACAACCCACCGACTTTACCTGGCAACTTTCAGATAGGCGACCGTCAGACAGACTTAGGGTGAGGTTTTGGCTGACATATGCGGATTACGTCTAGAGGGCGCCACTGGGGAACAGATCAGCTGGATCCACGATAATTATCTGCGATGCCGGATGGTTGTGTATTTAAAAATGGAACTTGGAATCCCTTTTCCTCATCCCCATGTAGACAAACCCGCCCCTACCCCTTTCCGTCCTACATCTCTATTAGAACAGAAAGTATTTTATTTAATAGTTTAGTTAAAGGGGCCTAGTGGAGTTACGGGAAGGCACTGTACGGTGTTCGATCGTGTTGCGTCGGATGCCATCTGAACCTATTGCTCAAACCCTTTGAGTTAAATTAAGAATATACGAGTGATGATCTGTGATGGCTTTATAAGAAAGCTGGGGAAGTGTTGGAAATTGTGCTCATGGTCGTGCTCTAATATTCTCTGAAATCAACTGTCAACCCTTAAATAGAATGGTATTTGTTCGTTTTGCCTCGCTTGCCTATTCTCGTCCGCATCAACATACAACAGGTTATATATACAAACATCCAAGTCCAGCGAAGCCATTAGGATTTCATCCATTCCACCATTCATACCAGTTCTCATTCTCAAGCGCATAGTCTCATTCCGTCTCCCAACCATGCTGTGCATTCCACCATTTCCACCATTCCACCATTCTATAGGCCAGTAACCATTCCTCCAATACAAATCATTTCGCATACCAGCAAGCACGATACATTCTGGACAACATTCTCTGTTCCTGCGGTCACGAGTGACACCTCATGACCCCTTTCGCCACCCCTGTCCCAACTCCGACTTCACCCCCCCCTTTTCTCCTCTCCTTCCTTTGCTCTCGCTTTTCCCTCTGTATATTTTTGTTCTATAAGCAATATGAGTTCGCTTGCGTTGGAGACCGCTCCCCTCTTGAAACCTGTGATACCGCTTGCTTCCACTTGTTCACACCCAGTACTTCTCAACAGGAGGAGTGGTTATAATTGGTACTGAAACGATGATTTCCGGCCGGAGGAAGATAATCTTCCGGTAATCTCTCCAGACAAAACAAGCAAAGCAAACCGAGAGAAATGATCAAACCGCTGGAAATGCCTTAGCAGAACCTAAGTGGGCAAACGCCGCTCGCGCTTACAAGAACTGGTAAAGTATCGTCGATGCCGATCACGGAACTCTGAAGAAAGAAAACTCGCGAAGTGAAAAACCTTCTATGTCACGCGTGTCTAGGTAACAAGCTGTCTCCCTCTGCGTCTGTGTTCCCCTGTGCTTCTCTCCGCTTAAAATCCCACTATTCAACCCACTGATTACAAAACACTCCCTGCCCGGGAGCCACAACACCTTCCACCTCGCCACTAACTACTGACTAAACGGCTCGCTCGCACCCATGAACATAAAGAAATAAAATATCTAGCTAACAATCCAGAGTCCCACTTTTTGCCCCACAGTACCTACTTGGAGATAATTGTGCCCAAGTGTAACAGCCCACATGAGCAGACTAGAATAGAGTTGGGTTGTTTATTTTCGAGCTGACTCTACCGATCCTAGTAGTTTAGTCTGTGCTTTGTGGAAGAGCACAAACGGAATAGGGGATGCTTTAAGTCCTCTAAATGGGGAAGAGGGACCCTCATTTCCTACTCTGGCAATATATATAAAACTTCTAATAAAAAAGACCCTGGTTCCCAAAAAGAAACCCAGAATAGCACACCAGTATACTAACTTTATGTCTTTCCCGCCCTATAATTAATTTTCATTTCTAAGGCACCTCCCCACGCATCGACTAGTAGTCAAGGCTCCTTAAGTCCAGATGATTCAATTCCACAGATTATTATTCCCTATTTTGACACTTTTTATTTCGACTCAACCCCACGACAACGGTCCAATGGCAAGCGATATTTTGAGTTCAATCCCTCTGACCCTCCCATAGCGACTGTGGGAGACCATCTGTCTTGGGCAGCAGCATTGTATTATAGGTGGTTCTGGGCCGGGGTCTCAATTACGAGTAAGATACCGGGTATCCACCGGGAGTTCCGGCAGCATTTCTTCGCCAATCACCTGCAGGGCCCGATAGTCACCTGTGGTGGTTTGGCACGGTGCGTAACCTAAGACACCTGGGATTCCGGCGGTCCGTCCCTGGCGCTCATCCGGATGGACGCCATGATACCAGTCCGTCCCGAACTGCCTTTCAGGTACTGCCGGCCGCCCCGCGCGTACCTGAAGACTGATGGACTGGGCGCTTGGATTCACCGATTCGACACTGAGTTGGTTGAGTCTGCCAGAACTCATTATTTCTATTTATACCGACTATCTACTCACTACCCTGCGGGACATTGCTAATCAGTTTTTCCGATTCTTTCATCCAGGCGCGCGCGCTACTTGCACACCAGGCTAGACGATCCCGCACTAAGCGCTCTAACTTGACTGTTTAAAGTGAAGGATTGGGCGGTGCCACAGCATGGCTTTTAAAGGGTGTGGCATTTCTTGCTAATAATGCGCTAGACACAGCCAGAATATGGCTAACCGAACTTGGGGGAGCTTGATTGGAGGAATCCATAAGGTTGCACAAAGACCCAACTTTTCTTCAGCCCCAAGGAATCTCAGTACCGGAAGTCGACTCCCTCCATCATCTGCAGTACTCAGGGCAGAAAAACGCAGAAAATGTCTCAATCATTCAGTAGTAATACCAACTCTTTCAACACGATTGTTAATAAGACTACCGATGACCGATCTAATATCCTAGCGTGGCTATCCCCACTGAATCCAAAGTTAAGGCATCAAGACATTCGGGACCGCCGAGTTGGAGATGTAGGGGAATGGCTCTTACAAACTGAGGAATTTAGAAGTTGGCATGCTGGTAGTGGAGGAGGCGAATCCGATAACGCAGTCTTATTTTGCTATGGGGATCCGGGAGTGGGCAAGACTTTTATTAGGTAACAAGGGCAACCCCCCATGAATTGGAGAGGGGGGTGAGTGCTAATAGGCCACTATATTAGCTCATTGGTAACAGACAGGTTGTGCGATCAGGCTCGAGGCCGAAAGATGGCGGTTGCGTGTTTTTACTTCGACTTCGCGGCCGAAAAAGAGCAGTCATCGTCAAGTATGCTGGGGGCCGTGCTCAAACAGGTTGTGAGCGGACTGGAAGAGATACCCGAGGAAATAGCGCAAGCCTACAAAGACCACAAAAAGGTGATTGATGGGCGGGGAGTACAGCTTGCCGATATTGTGAACATGCTACATACCGCTTCCAAAAACCCCACATTCATATGCATCGACGCTCTCGATGAATGTGTGGCGGGATATCGAGCCAAAGTTCTTGATTCCCTCAATCTGGTTTTACAGAGGTCTCCAGGCACTCGGATATTCGTGACAGGAAGACCGCAGATCCAAGCTGAGGTCGAGAAGCGCCTCTCTGGAAGAGTAGTGACTATACGCATCGCTCCGCGGAGAGATGATATTATTAGTTATCTTCATAATAGACTGGGCGAAGACACAAAGCCGGGTGCGATGGACAGTAGCCTGAAGGCAGACATCCTGAAGAAAATTCCGGAAGATATTTCTGAAATGTAGGTAGAAGCAACAACGCTGGAGAAGCCATCTCAAGTTACCACTAACCGATATATATTTAGATTCCTGCTAGTCTCGTTGAATGTCGATGCGATCCTGCAGGAAACCACCATCGCGCGTAGGCGACGAAAACTCAACGCAATGACTGATGGGTTGGGGTTGGGGGGCGTTTATGGCGAGACATTGGGTCGGATAAAGGGACAGGGCGAGGAGGAAGCGAGGCTTGGCATGGCCGCCTTAATGTGGATCTCTCACTCGGAGCGACCCTTGAAGGTCGACGAATTATGCCACGCTCTGGGGGTCGAAATCGGAGCCGCGGATCTTGATGCCGACAATGTTCCTTCAATAGGGACGGTTTTAAGTTGTTGTCAAGGACTTATCTCCATAGACAATAAGAGTTCCAAGGTCCGGTTGATCCATTTTACTCTGCAAGAGTACCTCCGAACTCACCCTGAGCTTTTTGATAGAGCTCACTCGACAATGGCAGAGACCTGCCTGAGTTATTTGAATTCCTGTCAGGTCAAGGCTCTTTCGGGCACTCTCTCTTCCGGTCTCCGGTACAGACTCTATAGAGAGCCTCGCTCCCTATTTTCGGACACACCATTTCTGGAATATGCTTCTTTATATTGGGGAGCACACACAAAAAGGGACCTGTCAGCTTGTGCGATACAGCTTGCACTGAATATATTTGAGGACAGCCACCACATATCCACGGAAATCCTCCTCAACATGGGCGAATTGCCTTGGCCCTATTCCTGGCTCGATGGAGCTTCCCAGTTCAGTGGTCTACACTGTGCATCCTTCTTCGGAATTGTTGAGATTGTAGCTAGTTTGCTAGAGGTAGAAGGCTGTGATATCAACCAAAAAGACTGCATAGGTAACACCACTGGCGTTGGCTGCTTTGAGTGGGAACGAAGGAGTAGTGAAAACGCTACTCGGGCAAGACGACGTCAACCCAAACGAACCAAATAACAATGGTGAGACACCACTCTGGTCGGCAGCTAAGGAAGGGCACGAGGGAGTAGTGAAAATACTACTCCGGCGGGACGACGTAAACCCCGACAGACCAGATGGGCACAACCGAACGCCGCTCCGGTGCGCTGCTGAGAACGGCAACGAGAGAATGGTGAAAATACTCCTTGGGCGGGACGACATCAACCCCGACAGATCGGATAGCGAAGGCCGAACACCACTCTGGTGCGCTGCTGAGAACGGCAGCGAGGGAATGGTGAAAATACTCCTTGGGCGGGACGACATCAACCCCGACAGACCGGATAGCGAAGGCCGAACACCACTCTGGTGCGCTGCACAGAAGGGACATGAGGGAGTGGCGAAAATACTACTCGGGCGAGATGACGTCAATCCTGACAAGCCTAATAAGGACGGCAGAACACCGCTCTGGTGGGCTGTTTCCAATGCGGAGGAGGAACTGGTAAAAATACTCCTCGGGCGGGGCAACGTCAACCCCAACCAACTAATTGAATACGGCCAAACACCGCTCTTGTGGGCTCTCATTGGTGAGCGCGAGGGATTGGTTCAGATACTGCTCGCACGGAACGATGTCAACTTCGACCAGCCAAATAGCCGCAGCCAAACACCGCTCTGGTGTGCCGCTAGGAATGGGCACAAAGGAGTAGTGCAAATGCTACTCGGACGGGACGACGTCGACCCCGACAGACCAGATATAGACGGTCGAACCCCGCTCTGGTGTGCTTCTGATAATGGACACAAGGAGGTGGTGAAAACACTGCTCAGACGAGAGGACGTGAGCTTCGACCGGCCGGATATCGACGGTCGAACACCGCTCTGGTGTGCTGCCGAGAATGGGGATAAGGAAGTGGTCAGAATGCTGCTCGAACGGGGCGACGTGAGCCCCGACAAGCCAGATAAGTACGGCCGAACGCCACTCTGGTGCGCTGCTGAGAACGGCCACGAGGTAGTGATGGAAATACTCCTTGGGCGGGACGATGTAAACCCTGACGCACCAGATAGCGAAGGCCGAACGCCGCTCTGGTGTGTTGCCTTCACCGGGCACGAAAAGATGGTGCAAATCCTACTCGCACAGGACTGTGTCGACCCCGACAAGCCAAATACCCGCGGCCGAACGCCGCTCTGGTGTGCTGCTAGGAACGGGCACAAAGGAGTAGTGCAGATGCTACTCGAACGGGACGACGTCGACCCCGACAGACCAGATATAGACGGTCGAACCCCGCTCTGGTGTGCTTCTGATAATGGACACAAGGAGGTGGTGAAAATACTACTTGGGCGAGACGACGTCAACCCCGACAAACCAGATATCGACGGCCGGACCCCGCGCTGGTGTGCTGCCAGGCGTGGCCATGCCGGAGTCTTTGCACTACTGCGGCCCCCAGCGCCTCCCACCCCCCGCACGGCATAATGCTGCAGAGGCACTGTTCCTCTCCTACTTTCGACCAATATCCTGTGTGCTATTTCTCCAAGGATCACAAAGGTTCCATAGACGCGCCTTCCCCCATCACTAATGCCTCCCTTCCCCTCCCTTCCCCGTTGCGCACTTTGAAGCACCTTGCGGTAATCACCATCTTCCCTTTCCTTCCGGAGTATCCCCACCCATCCACTCTACAACGAGATATCCCGTGCTGCTTGGAATTTCATCATATTATTTCCTTTTATTCTTCTTCTCTGGTTATACGCCATCATTCCCTATTTGTTGTTCATTTCTTCTGTGCTATAGTTCCATTTTTTTCCTTCCTACCCTTCCAAGTTTGATATAAGTATAGAGAAACAAGAATAATGCGTACGAGCATCTCTAATCCGAGCGCCAGTTCTTAATTATGATATGGCGGTGAATGATGTCCACATGCTTTAACGAAAGCCGCACCTAGATACCACTTCCTTCCAGGTGTCAGCTCAAGGGTATGGCTAGGAGGTCGTCCGTTGAGTATTGACACCAGACGAAAAACTTCAGCAATAAGGTACAATACTAGAAAAATGCATCCCGCAGCTACAAAATTTAATACTGGGTAACGGTGTTTCTCTCCAGAGGATCTCATGTCGTAGAAGATGCTGGTCCATTCACCAATCTTCCCTATATCAAGCCGATTTTAGATTGCCAACCTGCAGATTGGGAGATTCTTGGACAAGCCCTAAAGGTGAGGTTCTGGTTAGTATATGGGAAGGATTGCGTGCAGAGGAGGCTGCAAAGGAAGAGGAAAGTTGGATCCACGATACCCATCCCCGGTGCTGGCGGTTGGTTGTGTACCCGGAAACGAAAACTGTGGTTACTTTCCCGCGTCCCTACCTCCCAGGATGACCCACCCTCCCCTTCTTCACCTTCATTAAAATCTAAGGGGTCTTCCATACTGCTTGGCCAACAGTGTCAGGCGAGGTTACGGAAAGTTACCATACTGTTTTCGACTCTATCTGCCATTCCATGGCTATGGGACCCAGTATTCATGCCTAATCCCCAGCGAATGAGAGCCCATGATCGTACCCTGCTGCGCCTCCTCGCCGGAGCCATTTAGGAGTTCCCACATGCAGTATCTAAGACTTTCTATTTTAGGCTATATATAGATAAATGTGTACATTAGGGAGTTCAGTCTCCGCTACCGGTAAGCGTTCGGGAATATAAGAGACAAACAACTTCATTCCAGTAACGGCATGGGGATGAACCAGACATGAACTAAAGGTCAACACCCCACCCGGAATTCCCAGGATAGCCTAGTCTAGCCGTTCCTTGTGTGTACCCCGCCCATAAGCCCAGGTATTGGGACTTACTTCGTAGCCGGCGAAAGGGTCGCTGGGGTAGCAAAAGTGGGGTGGTGTTCTAACACGCTTCCGGGGTTTAGCGACCGCAGTTCGTTTGCGTCGTTTAGGCTATGACGAAGGAATACGCGCGGCGTGGGGGAGGTTCGGGGGTGGGAGTTGGCTGCAATGCGGGAGGGGGCTAAGCACCTTGAGTAGTGCGAAAATTGTCTGAGCTCCACAGCGGCCGGGAATGTTTCGCGTCCTGGTTTGTTTGGCGGTGGGACGAGGAGCTGAAGTGTCGGGCTGCCAGCTGCAGGGGCGCTGGTCAAATTGTGGAAGGATAGAAGAAATCCCAGGAATCGGTTATCGTGGACATCTACATCAGGTACGCACGCGATATAGGGGCTCGAGATTGATTAAGTTGTGATCATGGACCGGCGGTGAGGGTGGTTCCCAAGCGATGAATTTGTTTGGGTGGTTCGAGCCTTGTGGGGGGGTTGCGATGCTCGTGCCAAGATCGTGGTTAGGCGCCACAACCCTAGAATACTCCTGGACCACAACCAGGGCACTCTAAAGTACACCTGACGGCTCAACCCAGCTGGGTATATGGTTAGAGGTTTGGGTAGAGGAAGTGATGAGCCCGCGGAAAGCCTGAAGAGGACAGAAAAAATGGGGAAAATGGGAAAATGGGAGAAGATGAAAAAAGAGGAAGAAAAAAAGCTCAACGCAGCTCCGCGGCTCAACGTGACTTCGCGAGCCCTCCGCCATTCAGGTGTTGTGGCTCCTAGCCACAGCCTTGGCACGCGTACCCACCCCGGGAGAAGGAAATGTCTTCGGGTGTCCTCCCTCAACTCTTTCCCGAGCATTTCTCAGCGTTGGCGACCCATGCGCCAAACCACCCAATACGGTACTGTTAGGGCTTAAACTTGACTTTCTTAACTTGCTGTTATCTAGCTTATCTGTAATTAACTCATACTAAATAGGTAGTAAGTCACGATGGTGGGGTGGTGGTTGCCTAGGCTTGGCGGACAGGGGCTGCTATGTAAGTTAGGTTTTTTTCTCTCACGCTTCTCTTCCTTCTCCCCTCAACAGAGACGACGACAACCGACAACCTTTGTAGCAAGGAAAGTGGCAACGAGGATCGTGTGTTTGGAGGAAGGAAAATTGGACCTGTACTTAATTAGTAGTCGGACAACCTGCTGGGTTGGGCTTTCTTTGAGTCGGGAATTTTCTGTTTGGTACTGTTTGTGGGGTTGATTTGCGAGATAGCTTGGTGAATTGAGATTGATTGTGACTTGTGTGATTTTCTTTCCACTTGAGTGTTCCTTGAGAGTGACAGTTGTTTTCCTGTTCTTCTCCACTTCGGTCAAGTAGAAACTATTCGGTGGAATTTTCTTCTTTTCAGTACGGTACCCCATATTCTAGGGAAACCGCTAGGAAGTCAAAAGAAGGTGTGGCGAAAAAACACAAGCCCCTTTGAGAAGGGGGTGGACCACAAGGGAAGGATTTTCACAAATTCACCGCAGAGCCTCATTCAAACCCCCCGTCATTTATTTAAACATTAGATTGAACAACTAATTTAACCAAGAAGGGTTACTTTGTGAGGAATCCTAACGCACGCCTTATTCCGACCTCTTAGCGCAAAAACCATCGATCATAGCCCAGACCAAAGAAAGGTTGGGTATCATAGGCTTTGTTTTTTCCCCTGCACGTATCATACTGTATCACCTGTAATCATATCACTATTCTTTAGGGTACAGGTAGTGTATGAAGTGTGTCGTCAGCACGGTAATTTCTTTCGGAGTTTGCTCACCGGAGATTTATTCTACTCTCTTGGTAAATTAGTTAGTTCGTTATGGAAGGCTGCTCATCATATCCAGTGATTCTGAGTTATCTGGGATAGCCGTCGAGAGGTATTTGGTTTTGATGAATTTACGCCTTGGGCATTGGAAAGATGGGGTATATTACCATAGGTGCATTGTGCTTGTAGCAACCTATGATGACCCCACACTGCTCAGATATTACACTTGGTGGTCTTGATTAATATCAAAAAGCACAGTGCCTGGCTTTAGAGAACTCGGTAAGTTACGAGATTGCAGGAAGAGTTTCCCCGCCTACCGTCGACAACAAGAAGGAATGTGCTACGATGCTTTAAGCTAGATGAGATATCAGGTTTTCAAATCCAGTCATAAGGCTAGATGTACTTCGAGTCCTCGCATACGGTACTGGTGGATTGTCTACCAAGCTAGCCGATCCCTCTAGGCACTCGAGCGTGTTTGTTCGTCACGGCAAAGGATTTGGGTGGCGTAGCAGCATGGAATTTAAAGGGGTGTGCCATTTCTTACTACTGACGCAGCAAGAACAGGCGGAATGTCGACGGAGTTTTGGGAGAGATTGATTAGACTGGCCGGAACTATCCGTGGGGCTCCACAAAAGACCCCTCTTTTCTTCGTCCCCGAGATTCCGTCGACCGACCAATTCAGTCACATATCTTCTACCAATCTCCGAACAGCAGACATGCCCCAATATCGCTCCCATGGCAACACCGGCTCCTTCAATAATAACTCCTTCAATACAGTGTCGTACAACTGGACTGCCGCCGATGACAGGTCTCAAATCTTGACCTGGTTATCACCACTTGAGCCCGGGCTGCGACACCGGGATATTCAAGACAGCCGGGCAGAAAATATAGGGGAATGGGTGCTGCAAACCGAGGAATTTAGAAGCTGGTACGCCGGTAGCGGGGGAAGCGAATCCGATAATGCAGTTTTGTTGTGCCACGGAGACCCGGGGGTTGGAAAGACCTTTATTAGGTAACAAGAGGAAAAAAGAAACCCCGTGAGAGCGAAGAAAAAGGCAAGCGCTGACAAGCCGTGATGTTAGCTCATTAGTGATAGACACTTTGTGTGGTCTGGCTAGAGAGCAAAATGCCAATGTTGCATGTTTTTATTTTAACTTTGCCGTCCAAAAGGAGCAGTCTCCCACGCACATGCTGGGCGCCCTGCTGAAACAGCTGGTCTGCGGACTGGAAAAGACCCCCGAGGAGGTATCGCTAGCATATCAAGGCCAAAAAAATATCATTAGTGGGCGGGGGCCGCAGCTTGCCGACATTGTGAAGATGTTGCAGACCACCGTTTCGGAAAAGCCCACATTCATATGCATCGACGCCCTGGATGAGTGTGTGGCGGGATATCGAGTCAAGATCCTTGATTCCCTTAATATAGTTCTACGAAGGTCTCCAGGCACTCGGATATTTGCAACGGGAAGACCTCACATCCAGACTGAGGTCAGGAAGCGTCTGTCCGGAAAAGTAACGACTATACGCATCACTCCGCGCAGAGGTGATGTCATCAGTTATCTTCATAGAAGACTGGACGAAGACACGACGCCAGATGCGATGAACAGTAGTCTTAAGGAGGACATCTTGAAGAAAATTCCCAAAGATATTTCTGAAATGTGTGTAGAAGCAACCATATCCGAAGAACTATCCCAAGCTATCCACTGACAGATACATATCCAGATTCCTATTGGTCTCATTGAATGTGGATGTGATCCTACACGAAACCACGATCCGTCGCAGACGACAAAAGCTCGATGCGATGGCTGACGTCTGGGGACTAGAGGGTGCCTATTGTGAGACGTTAAGTCGGATAAAGGGGCAGGGAAGGGAGAAATCGAGGCTCGGTATTGCCGCATTGATGTGGATCTCTCACTCGGAGCGGCCCTTGAAGATCGTTGAACTATGCCATGCTCTGGGAGTCGAGATTGGATCGGCCCATCTCGATGCCGACAATGTTCCTTCAATAGGGACGTTGCTAGTTTGTTGTCAAGGACTTGTTGTCGTAGACAAGGAGGCTTCTACTGTCCGGCTAATCCATTTTACTCTTCATGAATACCTCCGGGCTCATCCCGAGCTTTTTGGCACAGCTCACTCGACGATGGCAGAAATCTGCTTAAGCTATCTAAATTCTCACCATGTCAATTCTCTTTCGGCAAGTCGCCTCCACTACCTTTGGGTGGGGCCCTATCGGGAATATTTTTCTATATACTCGGGCACACCGTTTCTGGAATACTCTTCTTTATATTGGGGAATGCACGCGAAAAGATATCTTTCAGGTTGTGCGAAACAGCTTGCGCTTAAGCTATTTAACGACTACAGCAACCACATATCCATCAAAATCCTCTTGAATACAGAGGAATCACGTGGCCCCTTCCCTATTAATTTCGATAGACCCCCCCGGTTCAGTGGTCTGCACTGTGCATCCTTCTTCGGGATTGCTGAGGTTGTATCTGGTTTGGTGGAGGTGGAAGGTTGTGATATCAACCAAACAGACTGCACAGGTAGTACACCTCTCGTATGGGCTGCATTGAAGGGGCACGAGGGAGTGGTGAAAATACTGCTTGGACGGGACGACGTCAACCCCGACAAACCAGATAACGGCAACCGAACTCCGCTCTGGTGGGCTGCCGCGAACGGCTACGAGGGCGTGGCGCGAATTCTACTTGGGCGGGGCGACGTCAACCCCGACAATCCAGCTAACAGCACCCGAACACCGCTCCGGCTGGCTGTCGAGAGCGGGCACGAGGGAGTAGTGAAAATATTACTTGGGCGGGGTGACGTCAACCCCAGCAAACCAGATGGCGACGGCCGAACATCACTCTAGTCGGCTGTTACGTCGGGGCACGAGGGGATTGTGAGAGCGCTTCTCGGACGGGGCGACGCCAGCCCCGACAAGCCCGATAGGTTCGGCCGAACGCCTTTCTGGTATGCTGCAGAGGATGGGGATGAGGGATTGGTGAAAATACTACTCGCGCGGGACGACGTCAACCCCGACAATCCAGATATGTTCGGCCAAACACCTCTCTGGTGTGCTGCATTGAATGGGCACAAGGAAGTGGTGAAAATACTGCTAGGGCGGGGCGACGTCAGCCCCTACAAGCCAGATAAGCATGGCCGAACACCGCTCTGGTGCGCTGCTAGCCGTGGCCATGCGGGAGTGATAGCCCTACTACAGCCCCCAGCATCTGCGACTTCTAGCCCGGAATAAGGCATCGGAGACATTGTTCTCCTCACTGCGTTTGACTGTGGACAACCTATATGCCATTTCCCCGACAGACGCCTGCGTCCATCACTACCTACCTCCCCCATCCCCTCCCCGCCTCTCCCCGCCGCCTGAAACGCCGCCTTGTGGCAATCTCTGCCTTTCCTTCCCTTCGGGGTAAGCCCGCTACCGAAACTCAGATGAAATACCTCTCCTCTGGCCGAAGAAGATCATCCGCAATCGGGATGTACGGATCTACCGCATACCCACCTGAGCCTCTACATGCATCTTCTTATAATTTCTATTTATAATAATATAGACTCCCGCGTTGGTTGTAGGCTATCTTCGTTGTAATAAGATGGGCTAGTTTAGCTTAGGGTTTCCACCATGTTTTGTTTTATTGCTGTTTTCTAGTTCTAGGTCTTTGCGCATTTATTGTTCCTTTATCCCTCACAACAACCCCTCCCCCCTCCAAAGTGTGGGCGTAAGGATCGTTTAGATACAAGTATAGAAAACAAAGATATGAAATTCAAGTAATTTCTGACGCTTGTGGCAAGGGACTCCAAAGCTAGCTATTAGCTAAAATATAGTGATGACCTGTGTCAATCATGGACACAGTTTAATGAAGATCATGCCTACAGACCATTCCTCCAAAGGCATAATAAGCTCCGGTTCACAGGCGAGGTTGGCTAGTTGTCCGCACTACCTAGTCTTTCTTATCAAGAATGATTGGACGGCAGGGAGTCCTTTAAGCGAGGTTAACTTCTACTCCTGGAGCACCGACACCCTACACCGACTTGTTCAGAGCTATTGAACGGCCCATAGCACTTTGTAGTATCGCCTTGGGAGTAAATTGGGATAGGTATTCCATACTCCCCTGTTTCCCTCTTGTCCCCGCTTCATTTTATTTATTTATTTATTTTATTTTTCTTTGTGAGGGAGTTCCGTGCGATGTTCGGTTCGGGCGTCACAAACCCGTATAACATCATCTCCCCAGCTGCGTAGGGAAAACTTTGCCAGGTCGGGGGCATTAGTACGGGGTTCGGATGATACGCTACATTTTTACCGTGCAGTGTTAATACAAGTACCATAAGGTAGATCGTAGCCGCAAAGCGCAATACCGGAACATTTGTATCTCACAAGTATCTAATTTGATGGGGTAATAGTGTCTCTTGCCATGGGAGCGCCGGTAGCAGAAAGTGCACGCATAGATTGGGTTTCCTTACAGCGAGGGAATTTCAAATTGCCCATCTACAGATTGGCTAATTTTTAAACAAGACTTGGAGATGAGGCTCTGGCTAGTATATGAGGAGGATTGCGGTTGGAGAGTTGGATGCACAATACCGGTATTTCTGCGAGATTCCGGGTTTCTTTCCCTCGTCTCCATGTCATGGGTAAGCCCTCCCCCGCCCCCCTCCTATATCTCCATTGGGATCGAAAGTGTTTTGTTATATTTGTATGGCTCATGGTGCTTGGTGGGGTTACGGGGGCGGTGACGGTGGCAGTACTATATTTCGTCATGTCTTATTCTGCGCAAACTTCTGGCTAATTTAGACGAGTGAGGGTCTATGATGACAATATAAAGTAATAGCCGATGTAATAGGGTAGTGATAATAAAGTCACCTTTTCCAAGATTATAGCGCTCAAGAGTAGTATGATAGTGTGTGTGAATAGACCCAAGAGGAATTAATTTTTCGGTTTTTTTTGCACGAACTCTACTAATCATAGTATCTTGGGGCAGACTACTAACTTAAGAGGGGATTTTTAAGTGCTCGGAATGGGAAAAATCAATCCTGTTATGCAATGGCCGGCGCGTCCGTGGGCACCTGGCTTTGCGGAAATAGCCGCGACCCACCTTTGGTCATGGAACTCGGGCTCCGGTCACTGGGCATACTGTAATTTACTTCTTCAAAGTCAACAGGAGATTTACGCCGTACGGTTATCCTCGGTTAGTTACAGTTCCCGGGTCCCGGGCTATCATAGGCTTGCTCGAGGACTATTCAACATATTATTCAAGGACTCTTTGAATTATGGCTTATGTCAGCTGTCTAATGGTGCTTAGTTCTGGATTTACGCCTAGATAATTGGGAGGATCGGATATATTACGATAGATGCATTGCCCTTGCGGCAAGTTATGGCGATGCTGCACCGTTCTTGGCGGTGTTGACAAGAAGGCCTAGCGTCTGGGGCTAGTTTAATACGGAGGTACAGTGCTGATGTTTTGTAGGTTCACGAGGGAGGTTTGCTGCCCTTACCCCCTGCTGGCAGCGCACCTTGGCTTGTGAAAACTACAAAACTTGGGAGCTGTATCATACCTCCGTAGCGCCTGGTAAGTTACCAGGCTGCGGGTAGAGCTTTCCGGAATCACGAGGGAATATGTTGCGATGCTTCAAGTTAGGTGATCTGTAAGGATTTCGGCTGTTCATTCACAAGGTTTAATGTAAAGTACAAGTGCCATGGGGAATGTTTTCGTACAAGACACGGGTGGTTTACCACCAAAATGATCACTGTCTTGTACGAAAACATCCCCCTCCCCCTTTTTTTTTGTTCAACTCATCGAAAACATCCCCCATGGCACTTGTACTTTTGTACCAAGCTTCACGATTCCACTGTGGTAAGTGCTCGCTCATGACTATTGGGGGGAGTTGTGCAGCGCCACAGGTTGCAAAGGGAGTGGCATTTCATACTGCAGATGTAGTAAACATAAGCGAAGTGTGGTTGACAAGACATTTGGGGGATTGATTCGACTGTCCTATTAGGCTGTGCTTAAGGTTCCACAAAGGTCACCGTATTTCAGCTCCCCACGACTCCATCAACCGATACCAACAGACCAATTTAATCACACACCCTCTACCAGCCTCCTAACAGCGAAGATGTTTCGATCTTTCTTCTACCGCAATACCAACAACTCCTTCAATAATACCAACTCCTTTAATAACGTGTGGAACAACTACACTGTTGCCGATGAGCGGTCTCAAATCTTGACCTGGTTATCGCCACTAGAGCCCAGGCTCCGGCACAAGGACATTCAAGGCAGCCGAGTCGATAACGTAGGGGAATGGGTCTTGCAGACCGAGGAATTTAAAAGCTGGTGCGCTGGTACTAGTGGAAGCGAATCTGATAATGCAGTTCTGTTTTGTTGTGGAGATTCCGGGGTTGGAAAGACTTTTATTAGGTAACAAGACCGAACCTCAAGAAAACGAAGGGGGGGCGCGCGCTGACAAACTGCGATATTAGTTCACTGGTGATAGACAGGCTGTGTGATCAGGCCGAAGGACATAATGCCACCGTGGCATGTTTTTATTTTGACTTCGCGGCCCGAGAGCAGCAGTCCCCCACGAACATGCTGGGTGCCCTGCTGAAACAGCTGGTCTGCGGACTCGAGGAGACCCCGGCGGAGGTGTCGCTGGCATACCAAGGCCAAAAAGAGCTATTGGCGGGCGGGAACCGCAGCTTGGCGATATTGTGAAAATGATGCAGAGCGCCGCTTCCGAGAAGACCACGTTCATATGCATCGACGCTCTCGATGAATGCATGGCGGAATATCGAGTTAAGGTTCTTGATTCGCTTAATGAGGTTCTGCAAGGGTCTCCGGGCACTCGGATGTTCGTGACAGGAAGACCTCACATCCGGACTGAGGTCAGGAAGCGCCTGCCCGGAAAAGTAACGACCATACGCATCACTCCGCGGAGGGATGATATCATCAGCTATCTCCATAGCAGACTGGGCGAAGATACGACGCCTGACGCGATGGACAGTAGTTTAAAGGCAGACATCCTGAGGAAAATCCCCAAAGATGTTTCTGGAAGGTAGGTAGAAGCAGCAATCCTGGAGAAGCTCCCCGAAGTTGTCCGCTGATAAATACACACCTAGATTCCTGCTAGTCTTGTTAAATCTTGATGCGATCCTGCAGGAAACCACAATTCGTCGCAGGCGGCAAAAGCTCAACGCAATGACTGACGGCTTGGGGTTGGGGGACGCTTACGGTAAGGCGTTGAGTCGGATAAAGGGACAAGGTAAAGAGAAATCGAGGCTCGGCATGGCCGCATTGATGTGGATCTCTCATTCGGAGCGACCCTTGAAAGTCAGCGAACTGTGCCATGCTCTGGGGGTCGAAATAGGATCGGCGGATCTCGATATCGACAATGTTCCTTCAATCGGGACATTACTAGCTTGTTGTCAAGGACTTCTTGTCGTAGACAAGGAGGCTTCAACTGTCCGGTTAATCCATTTTACTCTTCAAGAGTACGTCCGGACCCATCCAGAGCTTGTTGGTAGAGCTCACTCGACAATGGCGGAAACTTGCTTAAGTTATCTGAATTCCCATCAGGTCAAGACTCTTTCGACTAGTCCCTCTCCCGATTTCCGGGGCGCACCATTTCTAGAATATTCTTCCCTATATTGGGGAATGCATGCAAAAAAAGAACTTTCAGGTTGTGCAAAACACCTTGCTCTAAAGCTATTCAACGACTGCACTAACAACATATCCGCGAGAATCCTCTTGAGTGCAGAGGAATCATATTCCTTCCGTGCTAATTTCGATAAACTTCCCCTATTCAGTGGTCTACACTGTGCATCCCTCTTCGGGATTGCTGGGATTGTAGATAGCTTGGTAGAAGTGGAAGGTTGTAACATCAACCAAACAGACTGCACAGGCAGTACGCCTCTCATTTGGGCTGCTTTGAAAGGACACGAAGAAGTGGTGAAAATATTACTTAGACGGCATGACATTGAACCTAACGAGCCAGATACCGGTGGCCGAGCGCCACTCTTGTGGGCTGCTATGAAAGGCCATGAGGGAGTGGCGACAATGCTACTCGGACGAGGCGATGTGGATCCTAGGAAACCAAATATCTACGACCGATCACCTCTCTGGGATGCTGCCTGGAATGGGCAGGAGGGAGTACTAAAAATCTTGCTTCAACGGGACGACGTCAACCCCAACAAACAGGATATCAACGGCCAAACACCGCTCTGCGCCGCTGCTGGAGAAGGGCACGAAGGAGTGGTGAAAATACTACTCGAACGGGAAGACGTCAAACCCAATGAACCGGATACTAGCGGCCGAACACCGCTCTTGTGGGCTGCCATGAAAGGTCATGAGGGAGTGGCGAGAACACTACTCGGACGGGGCGATGTTAACCCCGAAAAGCCGAATATATACGGCCGAACGCCGCTCTGGGATGCTGCTTGGAACGGGCAAGAGGGAGTGCTAAAAATACTACTTGAACGGGATGACGTCAACCCTAACAGCAAGGATACCAACGGCCAAACAACGCTCTGCGCCGCTGCTGGAGAAGGGCACGAAGGAGCGGTGAAAATACTACTCGGACGGCAGGACATCAAACCCAATGAACCGGATACTGGCGGTCAAACACCGCTCTTGTGGGCTGCCATGAAAGGTCATGAGGGAGTGGCGAGAACGCTACTCGGACGAGGCGATGTTGACCCCTCAAAGCCGAATATATACGGCCGAACGCCGCTCTGGGATGCTGCTTGGAACGGGCAAGAGGGAGTGCTGAAAATACTGCTTGAACAGTATGACGTAAACCCCAACAACAAGGATACTAACGGCCAAACACCTCTCTGCGCTGCTGCTGGGGAAGGGCACGAAGGAGTGGTGAAAATATTACTCCGACGGCGTGACGTCAAACCCAATGAACCTGATACCGGGGGCCAAACACCCCTCTTCTGGTCTGCCATGAAAGGCCATGAGGGAGTGGCGAGAACGCTTCTCGGAAGAGGCGATGTTGACCCCGAAAAGCCGAATATCTATGGCCGAACACCACTTTGGAATGCTGCTTGGAATGGGCAAGAGGGAGTGCTGAAAATACTACTTGAACGGTATGACGTAAACCCCAACAACAAGGATACTAACGGCCAAACACCTCTCTGCGCTGCTGCTGGTGAAGGGCACGAAGGAGTGGTGAAAATATTACTCCGACGGCGTGACGTCAAACCCAATGAATCGGATACCGGGGGCCGAACACCGCTTTTGTGGGCTGCCATGAAAGGCCATGAGGGAGTGGCGAGAACGCTACTCGGACGAGGCGATGTTGATCCCGAAAAACCGAATATATACGGCAGAACACCACTTTGGAATGCTGCTTGGAATGGGCAGGCGGGAGTGCTGAAAATACTACTTGAACGGTATGACATCAACCCTAACAACAAGGATACCAACGGCCAAACACCGCTCTGCGCCGCTGCTGGTGAAGGGCACGAAGGAGTGGTGAAAACACTGCTCGGACGGCAGGACATCAAACCCAATGAACCGGATACCGGGGGCCGAACACCGCTCTTGTGGGCTGCCATGAAAGGTCATGAGGGAGTGGCGAGAACGCTACTCGGACGGGACGATGTTGACCCTGATAAACCAAATATCTACAACCGATCACCCCTCTGGGATGCTGCCTGGAATGGGCGGGAGGGAGTACTAAAAATCTTGCTTCGACTGGCCGACGTCAACCCCAACAAACAGGATACCAACGGCCAAACACCGCTCTGCGCCGCTGCTGGGGAAGGGCACGAAGGAGTGGTGAAAGTACTACTCGGACGGTACGACATCAAACCCAATGAACCGGATACTGGCGGTCAAACACCGCTCTTGTGGGCTGCCATGAAAGGCCATGAGGGAGTAGCGACCACGCTACTCAGGCGAGGCGATGTTGACCCCGAAAAGCCGAATATCTATGGCCAGACACCACTTTGGGATGCTGCTTGGAATGGGCGGGAGGGAGTGCTGAAAGTACTTCTTGAACGGGATGACGTCAACCCCAACAACAAGGATACTAACGGCCAGACACCGCTCTGCGCCGCTGCTGGGGAAGGGCACGAAGGAGTGGTGAAAATACTACTCGAACGGGAAGACGTCAAACCCAATGAACCGGATACCGGGGGCCGAACACCGCTCCTGTGGGCTGCTATGAAAGGCCATGAGGGAGTGGCGAGAACGCTTCTCGGACGAGGTGATGTTGACCCCGAAAAGCCGAATATATACGGCAGAACACCACTTTGGGATGCTGCTTCGAACGGGCAGGCGGAAGTGCTGAAAATACTACTTGAACGGGACGACGTCAACCCCAACAAAGAGGATATCAACGGCCAAACACCGCTCCAGTGTGCTACCGCGAATAGGCACAGGGGGGTGGTAAAAATACTGCTCGGACAGGATTAAATCGCCTAGACAAGATACCATGGCCGAACACGGCTCCAGCGGGCCGCCGAGCGTCCCCATGTGCGAGCAATGTCTCTGATATAGCACCTAGTGCCTTTCTAGGGACGAAGGGGCATCGCCATCCTTACCGTTTTCCAATACGGATCTCCTATTTGCTATGTCCGCAAGGATCGCAACAGCTCCTTAAACATGCTCACACCCGCAGACTTTCTCCCTTTTTTTCATCTCTTCCTGCCGCCTCCCGCAGCCCGAAACACCGTCCTGTGGTAATTCCCATTCACCTCTCTTTCCGGAGTAGCCCCGCTTGTGTCCATCCTATTGAGATAAACTATATAGCTTTGAATTTCCATCATTCTTCCTTTTATTCTTCTCTTTTGATAGTAGACCCTCCTTGTGCATTTATTGTTCCTTTTTTCCCCTTCCCTTCCCTCTGGAAACTAGCTACTAGCTGTTTAGACGCAAATATAGAGAAAAATAATAATAAATGCAAGCATTTCTAGAAGTCATGGAAAGCAACCCAATAGCTAACTGTTCGCGCTTGTATGGCTGTGATCAGTCTCTACTACGGACATAGTTTGATAAGGATCATCCTGACATGCCACTTCCTTCCAGGTGTGTCCTCGATGGTGAGGTTGAGGACTATCCGTGCGGTGGAAATTTTCAGGAACAAGGTACGATACCGAAAAACGCCTTCCCGCGAGTATAGAATTTGCTGCCGAGGAATGGTATCTTTTGCTACAGGAGTGCATGTCGCGTAAAGCGCGGGTTTATCCATTAATCTCCCCCGCAACAAATCGCCAGCCTGCGGGTTAGGCCATTTTTTGATAAAACTTAAAGATGAAGCTTTTGGCAGCATTTAAGGACGATTGCTTGTGCAGGACGCTACTGGGGAAGAGGAAATTTGGATGCGCAATATCATCCGCCATACCGGGTTAGGACTTGTTATGATATGGATCCGATGTCGCACTCATTGACCGCTTCATTGATCTCTGTGTTTTCTGGATACTCATACCGGGCTATGTTGCTTTCTCTTGTTGTAGGGGTGCCTATGTGTATATCGCATATGTGTTCCTGCACTCCTATGATTTCCTTATGTTGCGTCTCTATATGGTGCCCCGCCCCCCTTCCCATCTTCTTTCCCTCTTTCCTCACGAACACCGTCTTCCTCTCCTGGGCTAAGAGAGCATTCAATAAAACTTGGACCTCGTTTGATTTGCATAAAACAATTCGTAACGAACCCCGTTGAAATTAGACGAGTGACGATCTGTGGCGGGGTTACAAAGCAGCTGAGGAAATGGACCCGATAAAGTTAATTGCCTTCTCGGAGATAATAGCGCTCAAGTGTAGCGATGTACGCGAACACATAGGGTAGAGTCGGGATCTTTTTTTTTTTCTTTTGAGCGAGCCCTATTTATCATACTAGTTCTGTTCGCATTTCGGGGCAAAGTACTGAGTCTTGGGTCCTGAGTGGTCCCAGGCTTTTATTAGAAAACTATTCGCCATATTCAACAACGCTCTGATTTACTGCTTAGGTTAGCCGCCGAACGATATTCGGCATTGGCTCGGTCGTTGGAAGGATAAGGTATATTATGGTAGATGTATTGTGCTTCCGGCAACTTACGGCGATGCCGCACTGGGCTGCTGGTGTGAGCCTTGTGTTTGGGAGTGTTGATAAACGCCAAAAAAAAACCCTGCGCCTAGCAGCTAGCTTCACAGAACCTGGTAAGTTATGTGACTGAAGGAAGAGCTTTCCCGGGCGCAATCGATATCGCAAGGGAATATGCTGCTATGCTTTAAGCTAGATGATATGTGGGGAATTTGACTGATTTGTTTATAAGGCTTGTTGCACTTGCACATATACAAGTACCAGCTACCGGTTCATGATTCGGCCCAGGTAGTGAGTGTTCGTTCACTTGAGGGAAGGATTTGCTCCGCGCCACAAGTTAAATTTTGAAAGGGATTTCTCATTACTAATGCAGGAAACAGAAGCGGAGTGTTGTTGACAAGCCTATGGGCGGTAGTGATTGGACTGTCCCGAGATATGCTTGAGGTTCCACAAAAGGCCCCGTATTTCTTCAGCTCCCAACTATTCCATCGACCGGTCTAATCACACATTCTCTACCAGCCTCCTAACAGCCAAGATGGTTCGATCTTTCTTCTACCGCAATACCAACTCCTTTAATAATGTGTGGAACAACTGTACTGTTACCGATGAGCGGTCTCAAATCTTGGCCTGGTTATCGCCACTAGAGCCCAGGCTCCTGCACAAAGACATTCAAAGCAGCCGGGTAGATAGGGGGATGGGCCTTGCAGACAAAGGAATTTAAAATCTGGTAGGCTGGTAGTGGAGGAAGCGAATCTGATAATGCGGTTCTGTTTTGCTGTGGAGGTCCTGGGGTTGGAAAGACTTTTATTAGGTAACAAGAGCGAACCTCAAGAAAGGGAAGAAGGGGGCACGTGCTGACAAGTTGCGATATTAGTTCACTGGTGATAGACAAGCTGTGTGATCAGACTGAAGCACAGAATGCCACCGTGGCATGTTTTTATTTTGACTTCGCGGCGCGGAAGGAGCAGTCCCCCACGAACATGCTAGGTGCACTACTAGAGTAGCTGGTCTACGGGCTCGAGGAGACCCCGGTGGAGGTTTCACAGGCGTACCAAGGCCAAAAGAACTAAGTTATCACCTCCTGCAACCCGAAACACCGTCTTGTGGTAATTGCCCTTTTCCCTTTTTTCCAGAGTAAACCCCCCTTCTTATATTGTATCATAATATCAGGATAAGCCATGTGGTTTTGAATTCAGGTTTTACGAAATTTTGTTCTTCTCTTCTAGTCTTAAAAACCCATTGTGCATCCATTTCTTCTTTACTTTTTTTTCTCTAGTTCCCTTTTTTTCCCTTCTCTCGCCTATGAAAACTACATATGAGTTGTTCCGACGCAAGCATAGAGAAATAATAAGTGGAAGTATTCCTAACACTCGCGGAAATCAGCCCGATAGCTGGCTGTTAGCGCTTGTACAGATGTGATCAGTGTCCACTACGGACATATTTTGAGAACGTTCATCCTCACATACTACTTCCTTCCAGGTGTTGCCTCGAATATGTGATTGGGGGATGTCTGCAACATTAGTATGATACGGGAAATTTTCCGCAGTTTGGGGCGATACCGGAAAATGGTGTCTGAGAGCTATCAAAGTTGATGCGGAGTAATGGTATCACTTGCCACAGGAATGAATGTTGCGAAAAGCGCTAGTTCACTCATTAATCTTTCCTACGATAGGTAGACTTTCGATCGCCAGCCGGTATGGTAGGGGATTGTGAGACAAGACTTAAAGATGAGGCTTTGGTTGGCATATGAGGACGATTACATGCACAGGACAGAAGTGGACAGTATGATGCTCAATATTTATCAGCTGACTGTATCTAAGAACAAAAATTGGGTTTCTCTACCTCTGCATGTCATAGGCAAACTCACTCTTCCCCCCGCCCTCCTCAATCTCCATTGGGATAGAAAGTGTTCTTCTATACGGTCTGATTAATGGTGTTTAGTGGGGTTATGGGAGATTACAGTACATAGAACATTAGACTGTGCCGTGTCTTGCAGTGCTTAAACTTACTGTTCAAGACGGTTAAAATTGGACGAGTGACAGTCTGTGATCGCGTTATAAGCAGTCGAGGAAAGGATAGTGAAAATTTCTCCGATATAATAGTGGTTGAATGTATACCAGAACGGGCTGTTTTTTTGTTTTTTTTGCACGAACCCTACTAATCGCACCAGTTCCGTTCATATCTCGCGATAGAGTATTAAGTTAAGCGGAGATTTTTTAAGCGCCCGGAGTAGGAAAAAATTGAATAATTCGGTTATGCTTTAGTCAATTCCTTCGCAGGCAGATAGTTTTATGGAAATACGGTAGCAGTGACCCACGCCTCAAGTCGGGTATAATAACTAATGTCCCGACCGCCGGGCACACGAAGAGTGTTGTCCGGATAGCACTCTATTTCACAGGTCACATGGGATTTACCCTAGTTTCGGTTAGTTATCTTAGTGGTAGATCTTGGATCCTAACTATCCCAGGCTTTTACATTTAATTATTCATGATATCCTTTAAACCACTGCTCTATACCTCGATAGACAGACGAGCATTACATGCTAACTGGGATTTACCCTAGTTTCGGTTAGTTATCTTAGTGGTAGATCTTGGATCCTGAATATCCCAGGATTATTCACTGTGCCCTTTGAATAACTGCTTAGGTCAGCTGTCAAACGGTACTTGGTGATAGCTCAGTCATTGGAAAGGTGGGGTATGATGGTAGGTGCTGTACTGTACATTTGTGTTTGTGGCAACTTAAGGGGATAGGATTGCTTGTGAGGGCACGAATCGTACTTGGCGGTCTTGAGGAACATCAAAAAGCCGAGCGCCTAGCTTCACAGAGCCTAATTTAGCAGGTTACGAGGCTGCGGGAAGGGCTTTCCCACCTGCTACCGACAACACGAGGGGAGCGATGCTTTAAGTTGGATGATTGGTAAGGGTTTCGACTAAAATATTCATTGATGTACGGTACTTGAGCACTTGTGTATATACCGTACCAAGCTAGGTGATTCCACAAGCGATCTCCTGTGTTGGTTCACCATAGTGGAGGATTTGTGCCGCGCAACAAGATAGAATTCAAAAGGGTGTGGCATTTCGTGCGACTGATGGGAGAAACACCGAGAGAACGTTGCTGACAAAACATCAAGGGATTGATTGGACTCTCCTAAGTTGTTTTTGGGGTGCCACATAACACCTCAGTTTTCTTCAGCTCCCAGCGATCTCGTCAACTGAGCAGTTCAATCACCCATCCTCCGCCAGTTTCCGAACAGCAAAGATGTCTCAATATCGCTCTCATGGCAACAATACCAACTCCTTCAATAATACCAACTGCTTTAATAGTGTGTGGAATAACTGTACTGTTGCTGATGAACGGTCTCAGATCCTGGCCTGGTTATCGCCACTAGAGCCCAGGCTCCGGCACAAGGACATCCAAGAGAGCCGGGTCGAAAATGTCGGGAGATGGGTGTTGCAAACCAAGGAATTTAGAGGCTGGTGCGCCAGTATCGGGGGAAGTGGATCCGATAAGGCGGTCTTGTTTTGCTGTGGGGATCCGGGGGTTGGGAAGACGTTTATTAGGTAATAAGGAAAAACATCGATGAACCTCGAATAACAGAAGAAAATAGGCAAGTGCTGACAAGCTGGGATAGCTCGTTGGTGATAGACAGCTTGTGTGATAAAGTTAGAGACCAGGAGGCCGCGGTGGCAGGTTTTTACTTTGATTTCGCGGCCCAAAAGGAGCAGTCATCGGTGAGTATGCTGGGCGCTGTGCTCAAACAGGCTGTGAGTGGACTAGAAAATGTACCCGGGGAAATAGAAACAGCGTATAAGGATCAGAAAATGTTCCTCGGTGGACGGGGACCTCAGCTTGTCGATATTGTGAAGATGCTGCAAACCACCGCTTCCGAAAAGCGCACATTCATATGTATCGACGCTCTCGATGAATGTGTGGCGGCACATCGAGTCAAAGTTCTTGATTCGCTTGGCCAAATTCTGCGAAGGTCTCCAGATACCCGGATATTCCTGACCGGAAGACCGCACATCCAGGCTGAGGTCGGGAACCGCCTTTCCGGAAGAGTAACGACGATACGCATCACTCCTCGGAGGCATGATATCGTCAGTTATGTTCATAGCAGACTAGGCGAAGACACAACACCAGACGCGATGGACAGTACTCTGAAGGCAGAAATCCTCAGGAAAATTCCCGAAAAAATTTCTGAAATGTACGTGAAAGCAGCGACACCGGAGGAGCTACCTCAAGCCATCCACTGACAGACATATATCTAGATTCCTGCTAGTCTCGTTGAATATGGATGCGATCCTGCAGGAAACCACAATCAGTCGCAGGCGGCAGAGGCTCAACGTAATGGCTGACGGCCCGGGGTTGGGGGGTGTCTATGGTGGGACGTTGAGTCGGGTAAAGGAACAGGGTGGGGAGAAAGCGAGGCTCGGCATTGCCGCATTGATGTGGATCTCGCACTCGGAGCGGCCCTTGAAGGTCGACGAACTATGTCACGCTCTAGGGGTCGAAATTGGATCGGCAGATCTCGATGACGAAAATGTTCCTTCAATTGGGACATTGCTCGCCTGTTGTCAAGGACTTGTTGTCGTAGACAAGGAGGCTTCAACTGTCCGGTTAATCCATTTTACTCTTCAAGAGTACCTCCGGGCTCATCCGCGGCTTTTTGGCAGGGTTCACTCGACAATTGCCGAGACTTGCCTAAGTTATTTGAATTCCCATCAGGTCAAAGCACTTTCGACTAGTCCCTCTCGTGATCTCCCGGATGCACCCTTTCTAGGGTATTCTTCCCGATATTCGAGCGCAGGCTTTCAGGGATATTCTTCTCTATATTCGAACCCCTCTCAAAGCCATTCTTCTTCCCGCTCTACCGCACCCCTTTTGCAACCTTCTTCACGGTTTTCTAGCCCAGCCTCTCAGAGACTTTCTTTGCCATATTCCAGTACATCTGGAGATCCTTTTCTATATTCGCGCTCACCGCTGGAATATTCTTCGCTACATCCGAGCACACCCTTTCTAGAATACGCTTCTCTCCATTGGGGAATACACGCAAAAAGGGATCTTTCTGATTGTGCGAAACAGCTTGCGCTGAAACTATTTGGCGACCACACCAACCACGTGTCCGCCCATATCCTTCTGAATGCAGAGAAACCGTGTTTCTTCGGTGTTAATTTCGATAAACCTTCCCTGTTCAGTGGTCTACACTGTGCATCCTTCTTTGGGATTGTTGAGATTGTCGCTAGTTTGGTAGAGCTGGAAGGTTGTGATATCAACCAAGTAGACTACACAGGTACTACACCTCTTGTGTGGGCTGCCTTGAATGGGCACGAAGGGGTGGTGAGAATACTACTTGGGCGGGGCGACGCCAACTCTGGTGGGGCGGGTGAGTCCGGTGAAGCGCCCATCTTGTGTGCTTCTAAGAATGGACACGAGGGTGTGGTGAAAATACTACTGGGACGGGACGACGTGAGCCCCGACAAACCGGATGCGTGCGGCCAAACACCGCTGTGGTGGGCTGCTAAGAATGGGCACCAGGGAGTTGTGGAAGTACTACTCGAGCAGGGCGATGTGAACCCTAACAAACCAGATGCGTGCGGCCAAACGCCGCTCTGGTGGTCTGCCAAGAATGGGCACGAGGGAGTGATGGAAATACTGCTCAGGCGGGACGACGTTAGTCCCGACAAACCAAATAAGTATGGCGAAACACCACTCTGGTGGGCAGTTATGAATGGGCATGATGGGGTGGTGAATATACTGCTCGGACGAAACGACGTCAATCCTGACAAAACAGATAGCCACGGCCGAACACCACTCTGGTGTTCTGCCGAGAATGGCCACGAGGGAATGATGAAAACACTACTCGGGCGGGACGACGTGGATCCTAATAAACCAGGTTACCGCAGCCGAACACCACTTTTGTGTGCTGCTGAGAATGGGCACGAGGGAGTTGTGAAAATGCTACTCGGGCGGGACGACATCGACCCCGAAAAACCAGATAACCGCGGCCGGATACCACTCTCCTGTGCTGCTGAGAATGGGCACGCCGGAGTGGTGGAAATACTGCTCGGAAGAGGCGACGTCAACCTTGCCCAGAGAGTTCTATTTGAAGAATCACCGCTCTGTTGGGCTGCTAAGTATGGGCACGAGAGACTAGTGAAAATATTGCTCCGACGGGGTGTCGACCCCGACAAACTAGATGGCGGCGGCCGAACGCCACTCTGTTGTGCTACCGAGAATGGGCGTGAGGGGGTGGTGAAAATACTACTCGGGCGGGACGACGTCAACCCTAACAAGCCAGATAACGACGGCCGAACGCCACTCTGGTGGGCGAGTATTCGTGGCCACAGGAGAGTAATAGCGCTTCTGCAACCCCGAGCATCCCCCGCCCACGGCACGGCCTAATGCCGAGACGCCATCAGTCAGCTTCCCTACCACCTTCTAATATCCATAACTTCTAGGCTATTTTCGTAGCGACCGCAAGAGCTCCATAGACCATTCGTCCCCGCCACTTCCTTCCTCCTCCCCCCGCAGTTTAAACACCGACTTGTCGTAATTGCCCTCCGAATTATGCCCGCCTACCCACTGTATTGAGACAGCCCGTGCGGCTCGGAATTTCCTATGTATTTACTCTTAATCTTCTTTTCGTGTTGTAAATCCCCTTTTGGTATTTACTATTCGTTTTTCCTCCTATAGTTCCTTTTTTTTTCTTCAAAGCGTAACATAAGAGTTGTTCAGATACAAGGATCCGGCATTTGTACTCAGAGTGTGGGAGAGCCGAAGTCCTTACTACCCTTTTCTTGAGTTCGGGGGTTGGATAGAGCACCCCCTTCTTTTGTTGTCACTGGGGTAAGCAAGGGATTGGGGGCATGTGTGGAGGAAAGCCGCTCTGCATGGCGACTGGAGAAAGGATGAGAATAAATGCGCTCTTTTATATATACTTTCACCCCTACCATTGGTTAAGGAGAGAGCGATAGTCAGAGAATAAATTTGCCCTGCTGTCCACACCCCTTGCCGTTCGGCGCCGTATCTGATCTAGCGAAATATAGGAGGCCACCCGCACAGCGACCGGTGAGATACATATTTAAATTTCCAGCACTAAGTTACAATACCGAAAAGCAGTATCTCGCAACTATAAAATTTAATGCCGAGTAGGTGTCATTTGCCACAGGAGTCTACGTTGCAAAAAGTGCTGGTTGATTTATTACTCCTCGGCATAGCAAGCAGACTTTACATTGCCAACCTGTAGATTGGTATTGTCAGAGAAGACCTAAAGATGAAGCCCTAGCTAGCATATGAGGATTACGTGCAGAGGGCGCTAGCGAGGAAGAGAGAGTTGGATTCGCCGTATTTAGCCCCGGTGCTGGGAGTTGATTGCGTATATAGAAACAAAAATTGGGGTTTCTTTCCCTCGTTTCTATGGGTGGTAAACCCCCCATTTTTCGTCTCCATTGGGGTCTAGATCGTTCAATTTCTTTATATGTATGATACGGCTTAGTTAACGGTGCTAAGTGAGGTTATGGGAGGATAGTAGCGTATGAGATTGCGCGTTGTGACATTGCCCCGTAAAAATATTTTTACATTATAGGGAATGAGAAACCATGAGGGTATTTCCCCGCTCCTTGTTGGGGTCTAAAGAGAGGACGAGAGAATAAATGAATAAAAGTGCGATTGAATCAGGCTCAAAGCGTAACGGGGCACGGACGAACGGTGGACTAACTGATTGCTTTCTCTCTCTGCTATGTTGCTAAGGATAGGCTAGGGGATGTATATTAGTCTAACCGGCAACGAAAAAAAATGACTCTAGAAACTCAACGAACTTAAAAAAAAAACCGCACTAAGCCGGCAAACACGTACAAGGTCCGGCTTAGAGCTATGGAACAGCTATTTAAGGTTAACCATGAAGGGTATGTCACGATCGTGTAGGCGGGATGATAGGAGAGAATCTCGAGGTGTATGTTCTTGTCTATGGCGGTTGCTAGCTAATGGCAACTTAAGTAATGAAAACTTCTACATGTATATGCCCGGCTATTCCCTAAAACGCTCACCTGTCCACACTTCAGTGTTCCTCCATAATATGTGGGCTTCCGGTTGCCTACGCTCCTCGGTGCTTCTAACTACTGGGATTATTATACCATTAAACCAGACCAATATACCCGCCTGTTCCGGTTAACGGGTTCTCACCCCTGCACAGTACTGTCAGACACCCGGATAGACTCGTGGATGATTGCGCGGCAACTCGCAAACGTTCTGTGCCTTGAATGATGTGAATTCAGTAGCCTGGAGCAATGGGAAAAGGGTATTTAAGGCAGGGAAATGGGCGTAAACGAAAAACCCCATCACCGAACCAGAATAAACCATCAACTTTCATCTCTTTTTTCTTCACATCTATCTCATCCCGCATCCGGCTATCAAATCGTGATAAACCGATCGACTTTGCCTTTCTCTTTTTCTTTCTGAATACCTTCTTGATAAGATTGCTTCATAGTTCGACCGGAATAGTGTTTTCGGAATTGCCGTCACCTATCCAAGAACGCCGGTGATCGTGGTATTTCCGACGGTAGGCACCAGGGAGTCTGGCCTGGGCGACACCCGGCTAAGCTTTCAGGAATATAACTGTCAAAATTGGTTCCCCTAGCAAAGTAAAGTGAACTAGACTTGGATGAAAGGCAGCGCTTCATTCGGAATTCTCGGGATAGACTAGCCTTGGTTTCCCTGGTGTGTGCCTTTCCCATCGGTCCTGAATACCGTATTGCTCACATACCGCTTGTCGGATGGTCCTTCTCTCGTAAGTGGTGGGTTTGCGACTTACGATATTGTCTCGATAGTGCCGTATAGGTACGAGGGGTTTGGTATTTTGATCCTTGGATTAGCATATGGTGAGGGAACTCTGTACTCGGAGCACTAAGCGAGGTGCTCGGAGGTAGAAAGTCAAAACCTAAAGGCCGACCAACAACAATATCTTTGAGAAAAATAACTCTATTAGGTGATAGAATAGCCTATTAGCTTCAAACTAATAGAGAGAAAATGAAAATATCTTTTGATTTGGTGGAGTTATTAGAGGATAAAGGGAACCAAATTTTTGGTGGGGAGGGACCAATGTCCGGGGTATATTTTGGTAAAACCCAGAAGCGAGTGATATCACATGATTGACATGTTGGGTTAGTAACATTTTTTAAGACATAATAAAGGGTTTGGCACAGCAACGAGTGCCTGAGCGTTAGGGGAAGTGTATTTAGAACTCACCCACGGCTTGAATCGTGTTTTTGAGAATATTCACATACAATACCAGAGGTTCTACTACTTCGAACCAGTCAAAGTCAGAAAAATGCCACGAGTCCGAAAGCAAGCACAACACCTCCGGGCAGCAAGAAACCAACGGAACAGCCAAAAGAAGTTAGAACTTGAGAAAGGTCTAAGTAGAGCACCTGAGAGATTAGGGGATGGGGAGATGTTATGGGAGAGTGAGGATGAAGATGAGGAAAGCGAAAGGAGATTGAACGATCAAGAAAGATGCGTGGAGGTGCACTTTCTTGATTTTGATAGTGAGTGGGAGGAGGAAGAAGAGGAGGAGGAGGAGGAGTATACAGATTGGGAGGAGGAAGTTGATACAGACTTCGATGCTGGTAGAGGTGCTGGAAATGGGGAGACAGGTGAGGAGAGGAGGTTGCTGGATAGGCTGAAGGGGGTGGAGGCAAGCGTGTTTGATACAGCAAGAATATGATATAGTCGCAGAGCATACTTGAGCGAACGACAAGCACGCCGTAAACGTCAACAAGATCGAGAACTACGCCATGCAGCAAGTGGGTGTATACCACTTACTTCTGTTTTTGTTCACCAAAGTCAGCACACAATCACTTCTTTACCCTCCCAGTCTGATGATTCTCGCTTGGCCTCCCCTAATCCTCCCAATTTAAACAATATCCCAGCAACTTCTGAAAACCATCCTGTCGCTCAGGAGCCAGTACAATGGGTTTCAGCTGAAGAGCAAAGGCGACAAGCACACCAAGTTGCAATCCAAGCTCTGAAAAAAAAAATCAACTCCACAAAATCACGCTTGCATGGTCAAAACCTCACCCGGCACCAGGCTGTATTAGCCTTTTTGTCTATACAGCAAAGCAGACGTCGTGGGGAAACAAGAAGGCAATTGGCATTTTTTGTTGCCCGATGCTTTAATCGGGGTTGGTATTTTGCTCGGAAAATTGTCTCATGGGAGATTAGCTGGGTTCAGGAGCGTACCATTGAGGAAGGAAGAAGAGGATGCTTTGCAAAGGTCCGGTCATGGTTAAATGATGAGGGGGTTCAACTTGCGGTTTGTGAATGGATATCTGGAGCTGGAGAAGGTAAGTCCTCTTATCCTTTAGGTCAAATTCGTTTCTGTTGTCCCAGATCACCCACTGGACCGGACAGATTCTTTAGATTTTGGCCATTCGGGATAGTGTCATATGGCTTGACTAGGTTTACTTTATGATACTAATCTTATCTAATAGATATAACTGCCCATGGGCTGGCAAAGGCAGTGGGTGACTATGTTCAGTCACAGAGGGCTGCAAGGGTAGTAGGAGAGGTTTTGGGAACGGTGGAGAGTGGGATGGGAGATGGGAATGGAAGGGGTACTGTGAGGGATCCGGGGGTGGGATTGCAGGGTGGAGGGGAGCGAAGGGCAAGAATTCGGGCTCGAACTGCACGAAAGTGGTTAAAAAAAATGGGCTTCACATATGGTGAGGTGCGGAAGTGTGTTTATGTGGATGGACATGAGCGGGCAGATGTGGTAAAGTACAGAAAGGAGACTTTTCTACCTTTATGGGATAGTTATGTTCCAAGAATGGTCCAATTTGAAGAGGATGGAAGGTGGAGAATTCCAGAAACCCTGCCCCCTGGGGAAAAGCCACTGGTCTTCATCACGCATGATGAATCGACTTTTAATGCCAACGATGGCAAGCGGAAGACCTGGAAAGAGGAAGGCAAACAGCCATTGCGAGCTAAGTCCAGGGGAAAAGGTATAATGGTATCTGGATTTTTAACACCCGGAGGACGTTTGAGGGTACCTGATACGATATCCAATGAGTAATTACTTCTTGATCCAATGTGGCCAAAACGTAATGGGATTCCTATACGTGATGCTATGGAGTACGTAGAGTATGGGAAAAATAACTACTGGACTGGAGATAAAATGGTTCACCACACGATACAAATTGCTCTACCTATTTTTCGAATTGCATTTCCTGGCTGCCAGGCCCTTTTTGCCTTTGACAACGCATCCAACCATAGTTGCTATGCTTCAGATGCTCTATTGGCTTCCAAGATGAATCGAGGCCCAGGCGGTAGTCAACCATTAATGCGCGATGGCTTCATCCATTCCAAGCAGCGCCCTCAGTCAATGGTTTATCCAGAAAATCATTCCAACTACCGGCTCCGAGGTAAAGCAAAAGGATTGGAGCAGGTCCTGAAAGAGCGGGGGCTATGGAAAAAGCGTCGCCTGGATGGCTTTCCATTCTTACTGGAGTGTCCAACCTCAAACAACCGCTCCGGCTGTGATCCTACTATTCCTGAAGGCTGTTGTGGCAGAGTAGTTTTAGGACAAGAACGTGACTTTCTGGAACAGAAAGGACGCCTCCAGGAGGAACTAGAAGCTTCAGGCCAACGAGTCATCTTCTATCCTAAGTTCCACTGTGAACTCAACTTTATCGAGCGCTTCTGGTGTTCTGCAAAATACTACACTCGGGAAAATTGTCAATACTCACTTGAAGGCCTCCGAGAAACTATTCCTCTAGCCCTGGACTCAGTCTCTACAGCTACAATTCGTCGCTACTTTCTTGCTTGCATGCGAATCCTTGAGGCATATAGAATGGGACTTCATTATGGTACGGCAGAGTTTCGTGAACGAGTTTACAAAAGCCACCGCCGCGTTGAAGACAAATCTAAGTGGTAGTCTTACCAAGTGTACGGCATCCTATTACTTAGTCATCCCTTTTTACTAATGTCCGCATACTCCGGCTACAGAGTTCCCTCACCATAAAGCTTGCTGTCAGAGCTCATGAACGAGAATACAGGTTAAGCGATCCTCCGGTGGCGCCATAGGGTGTGTGCCGTCCCCTGTGGCTCACATGGGGCACTAGCCAATTATTGTTCGGCGCAGTGTTGCCGAGATTGATTGGACAGTCTTGCCCAAGCGGTTGGGTTCTTTAGAGCCTCCTTTTCTTCAGCCTCCAGGGGTTCCAGGACGGGCGGTCGGCTGGCCACCGTAATTATCCATCATCCACAATATTCTCATCAGAACAAAACCAAACTTTCCCAAGCACTCAGCAATAATATCGACTCTTTTAACACCACTGTTAATAAATAATGAAGCCTAAGGGAAAGTACAAAAGACGAAGCGAACGAAAGTGCGATCACAATAGACCCTAACTCAAGAGCTAGTTAAGTCTACACAGAAGACAGATCACTAGCGCACGACTTGAGAGAACCTCTTCTCATCGCTCGCCCACACTCACCACTCACGACTCTCGCAACGCTCTAACTAACTAGCGGTAAAGACAGGAGTATATATAAACCACAAACTATCCTCCTATCCTTCTAGCGATCGCGACACAACTTTTTCCCCTTTCACGTATGTCCCCCTTTCTCTTCCGTAAAGCCTCATGCTAATAAACGGAAGGCAAAGATCACTCCCGCTCTCCACAGCCTTCGTGCATCCGACTCGTTTAGAGTTGCATTCCTTCCGGCGCTGAATCGATCCCGGGAGCATATCCGGAAGCTTCGTCTGAGTGCTAAAGAGATTGAGTACGTGCGGGTGGGGTAGGCTGAGCGTGCCGAATCACATCAAGGACTTCCAACACTCTGCCGTATTGCTTCCGCCGCGGGATCCATCGATCGAAAACACTTTACCAAAGCTTTCCTTCAAACAATGAAACGGTGGTGGAGCACCATATGCGGTATGCGACATGGTGAGCATGCCCAGCAGCATCAATAAACTCCAACATACCTTGTTCGTTACCCGCTGGTATTCGCCACTGCTCCATCTGGGACTTTACCATAAATTTACTATCTATGTAATCACAGCTGTTTGGAATGAACTAAAAATTTAGGTAGACATTTACTAAATATAAGAAAATCTTCATGTGAAATTGCGGAGCGAGGAATGAGTACTTTGTATATAACCCCTTTGCATCTGAGGAAGCAGCCACTCTCCCAGGCAAGGACTCCGACTACCTTTCCAAAAATTCCCCCATCAATATTCTGAGCCCAAACCTGAGTAAGCGCTTTGGTTAAATATTTTTCTAATAATACTTAGGCCCTCTTTAGTCCTGCCCACAAGGCCTAAGATAAATGCCAACATAGAGAATAGTAGAACTAAACAAGAACAGCGCCATAGGGCCAAGTCCAGCAAGAGCTCCAACGGAGGGAAAGGACAAGAAGAGAAAAGTAGAAAAGTAGAAAAGTAGAAAAGTCGGTAAATAATAAATAGCCAGCGGAAAACCGTCGTTCCCAAGTATATATATATCTAGATCGACGGAGATATTGCCTGCGCCAATTCTTAACTCGACAAGTATTTACGGAAGGAGAATGTATGTAGTGACGAAGAAGGAAGGAAGTAAGGGAGAAAGGCAAAAAGACAAATAAAGTAGGCGATGATAAAAGACCTGTCGACGGCAAAAGAGAGGACCGATTGAGTGTTAGTATGGGGGTCGGTTTTCCGCGGTGGGCACCAGAGCTCAGGCGGCTAGGTGGAAAGAGACTGAGACCGCCGGGGTGATTGAGTTGAGGGGCCGCTATCTGCGGGCTTGGGAACAAAATCCCAGAGGTCCGATAACTTCGGCTGTTCGTGGTGGGCTGCTGGCAAGAGCGCAAGTTCGTCATTAGGGTCCGTCATGTCGGGATATGGATCATGAGATCTGAACTGCATCTCCACCACACACTCGTCCGAGCCACAGCAGAGGGTGGGAGGGATGTCGGGCTACCGGGATCTGCTGTGGCGGAATTGCAATTGCCACGCTCTGGTGGGGGTCTCACGACGGTATCGTGCCCTTCAGAGAGAGCCAACGGTGGTGGGGCTTGGTTTATGCTATCTGGCATAGTGGTATGGACATTTTTCCGTTCCGTAAGCATCTTCAGTATCCTCTCATGCCGTCCCTTTGCCACCCGCCGGAATGGTATTCTGAAAGATTCGGTATCTGCAAGCCCGGGATGGCATTACCTCTTGCGAAAAGCATCTTTACGGCCCCCTCATGCCTTCCCTTAACCACCCCATTGGTGTCGGCCCAGTCAAGATTTGTTGGAAATCGTGAGATGCTACTCGGCATGCTCGCATGATGGTCCCTTTTTTGTTTAGATGGTTTCTAGAAACGCGCTTGTTTGTGGCTTCGGGAATAGAGGCTTTGTGGATGCTTTGGCTTTTGGGAAATTATTTTGGGTCCAGGAATGCGCTTGAGTTTTGGATCGATGCATCGGCTGGAATGAAGGCGGGAAAGCTGTAAAGAAGTGAAAGAGTTGGATGCGCGGATGTTGGATGATGCGCGGACGCTATGGACAGTGGGAGTTTGTCTTTATTTGTTAGCCCGGGAGTTTGCAAGGGGGGGGGGGCATACGTACAAGAGCATGGACATGGGTGGTGGCCCGTGGAAGAATAGGAGGACTTTGGTGTGGTTGATTTATACTTCTGTTACTGTTAGCTAGTCGTGAGTGTGCGGGTGAGCAGTTGAATGAGGAGCTCCCCGCTCTAAGTTTTGCATTGGCGATCAAAGTCTTTTATGGCCTAAAGTCTTGCAGCTCTGTTTTGGTTGTCGCCGTTTCGTTTCGACGTTTCGCCATTCAGCCGTCGCCGTTTAAAAGGATTGACATCGCCTCGTTCTAAAGGCATCTTTACTATTCCTCATTCCTACTCTTAGCCACCCGCATAAGTGGTGTCTGGCGATCTTTGGTGTCTGCCTGGTCGGGACTGACGGCCTCTCGTTCCAAAAGCATCTTTGCTATTCCTTCATGCCCTTTCGCAGCCGCCCACGAGAGTGGTGTCCGGCCATATCTGGCGTCGGGCTGATCGGGATTGACGCCCTCTCGTTCCAGAAGCATCTTTACTATTCCTGCATGTCCTTTCTCAGCCGCCCACGAGAGTGGTGTCCGGCCATATCTGGCGTCAGGCTGATCGGGATTGACGCCCTCTTGTTCCAAAAGCATTTTTACTATTCCTTCATGCCCTTTCGCAGCTGCCCACCAGAGTGGTGTCTGGCGATCTTTGGTGTCTGCCCGGTCGGGACTGACGCCCTCTCGTTCCAGAAGCATTTTTACTATTCCTTCATGCCCTTTCGCAGCTGCCCACCAGAGTGGTGTCCGGCCATATTCGGTGTCTGCCTGGTCGGGATTGACGCCCTCTTCCAAAAGCATTTTTACTATTCCTTCATGTCCTTTCTCAACCGCCCACGAGAGTGGTGTCCGGCCATATTCGGTGTCTGCCTGGTCGGGATTGACACCCTCTTCCAAAAGCATTTTTACTATTCCCTCATGCCCGTCCTCAGCCGCCCACAAGAGTGGTGTCCAGCCATATTTGGTGTCTGCCTTGCTGGGATTGACGCCCTCTCGGTCCAAAAGCATTTTTACTATTCCTTGTCGCCCCCTACTGACCGCCCACAAGAGTGGTGTCCGGCCATATTCGGTGTCTGCCTGGTCGGGATTGACGCCCTCTCGTTCCAAAAGCATCTTTACTATTCCTTTATGTCCTTTCTCAGCCGTCCACGAGAGTGGTGTCCGGCCATATCTGGCGTCGGGCTGACCGGGATTGACGCCCTCTTGTCCCAAAAGCATCTTTGCTATTCCTTCATGCCCTTTTGCAGCTGCCCACCAGAGTGGTGTCCGGCCATATTCGGTGTCTGCCTGGTCGGGATTGACGCCCTCTCGTTCCAAAAGCATCTTTACTATTCCTTTATGTCCTTTCTCAGCCGCCCACGAGAGTGGTGTCCGGCCATATTTGGTGTCTGCCTTGCTGGGATTGACGCCCTCTCGTTCCAAAAGCATCTTTACTATTCCTTGTCGCCCCCTACTAACCGCCCACAAAAGTGGTGTCCGGCCATATTTGGTGTCGGGCTGATCGGGATTGATGCCCCCTCGTTCCAAAAGCATCTTTACTATTCCCTCATGCCCTCTCTCAACCGCCCACAAGAGTGGCGTCCGGCCATATTTGGTGTCTGCCTGGTCGGGATCGACGCCCTCTCGTTCCAAAAGCATCTTTACTATTCCCTCATGCCCGTTCTTGGCCGCCCACGAGAGTGGTGTCAGGGTATAGCCACCAAAGGTGAGTGGCTGGTCGGGATTGACGCCCTCTCGTTCTAAAAGCATCTTTACCATTCCCTCATGTCCTCTCTCAGCCGCCCACAAGAGTGGGGTCCGGCCATAATT